>WNFT01000317.1_pt1 | contig 53731 bp, 45 predicted proteins | sample 5400191 | NCBI WGS metagenome assembly WNFT01 (sample SAMN13153359, study PRJNA577476) | soil metagenome | isolation source: 80 cm saprolite under Madrone tree | place: USA:California | collected 2016-06-14 | reverse complement strand
GCGGACGCCTGCGTATGACCTGAGGCCAGTGTGGTTTGCTAGACCTTCACTGTAGGACTCTTTCATTCCCGACACTCTGACGGTTTAAACTGGTTACTCTCTTGATGGCGCAGCCACCCCTCCTAACTTAGGAGGGGAGTTTTCTGAGCCCTGCCACATCGGGCAACAGTCAACACTCACATGCCTCGTTGGTCTGAGGCGGAGCCTCGCTGGAGTCCTATCTCAACGACCGATTCGTCCCGTCGATGCCAGGTCGGCAAAATACTGATTCAGGCCGGTGACGATTTCCGAGAGTCCCTGCCGCAGGTTCTTGTCGAGGGATTCGACCACATCCGGAATATCCTTACCGGCGACCGACTCTTCGTGCGTGTAAAGCCGGGACCAGACGGTTCGGCCGCTCTTTGCATCGTGGAGTTCGATTTCCATCGACACCCGGCTATTGATCTCCGGTTTGTCGATCTCGGAGAATTCGTAGATCTTGCCTCGCACGACATAGTCGGCCATCCCACTGCTGCGCTGTGTGTCCACGGACTGATACCTGCCGGAGGAGCGGAGCAAGCGCACCAGTGAATCCTGAACCAGGCGATCCGGAGTATCCACCCAGCGGTGATATTCGTACGCCCCCATCTCGTGGGCGCCAACCTGATAAAGAATGCGGCCATCTCGCATGATCGCAGGAGAATCGATGCGCCCGACTTGCAGCGTGACGCCGAAAGCTGTGGCAGTACCGGCCGGCGGCAGCGCCGGAATCTCAATGCGATAGTATTTGATCGGCCGGCCGGCGGCACATGCTGAAACCAGTGTGCAAAGCGTTGCGATCAAGCAGACCCGGACAGCGGAACGCATGTTCACTTCTGAATCCCTCCGGGCCTTCGCTCTTTCACGTTGACGCCTCGGATCAAGCTGGATGGGCGGCTCTTGATTGCCTCGGTCAGAACCCTGATGTTATCGGCGGATGAGCGCATGTTCTCCATAATCTCATCGATGTTGGCGGTGTTTTGATTGATGATTCCCTGAAGCTGATCCATCACGGTTTTCGAGTTTGCCAGCACCTCACGCAGCTCCGATATGGAAACCCGCAGATCCGGCCGGTTTTCGGACAACGCGGAATCGAGATTGGAGAGCATTTGATCCGCGCGGGCGGATGTCCTCCTCACGTCGTCCAGCAGCGGAGCCAGCCGGGCGGTTGCGTCGTTCATGCTCGTCAGGCCGCTGGAAACTTTGGGCCGGGAGTCGCTCAGCAGTTCGTTGAAGTTATTGAGCGACTGCGAGAGACTCGAACGATTACGGTCGTTTAATAGATCGTTCGCCCGCGCGAGAGCCTGCCCGATGTTCGAGCGATTGCGGTCGTTCAAAAGATCGTTTGCCCGCCCGACAGTGATCTGCAAACTATCGAGATTGAGAGTCAGCTTCTGCAGTGTCTCTTGAATTTGAGGAACGAGACTCTGGATCGCATCGCCCACTTGAGCAATCCCGACACTCTCGGCTGAATTGAGAACACTGCCGGGCGGCACCAAAGCAGCCTGCTCGGTTCCGGTTGAAATTTCGATGTAGTTGTCGCTCAAAGGACTGAGGCTGGAAAGCTTCGCGACACTATCCGTCTTTAACGGCGTGCCCGGGTCGACGACGAGATCGACCTCGATTCGCGTCGAGTCGCCCGGATCGATCCGCACACGCTGGACCGTGCCGACCTTCAGGCCGCCGTAGCGGACGGCCGTTCCGGGCTGCACGCCCCCGCTGAATTTGAAATAGACATGGTGCGGAACGCCCGAACGGCCCATGCCTCCCCAAACAGCGACGGCTGTTCCCGACAGCACGGCGGCAGCAATAACGACGAAGAGCCCTACCCACACACGTTCGCGATTTGGCGCCATTTCATCTCCTCAAATTCGGTCCGTATACAATCGCAGGTGATCCACATCATCACTCACCTCACTGTCCGGCACGCGGTTCAGAAACTGCTGGATACGCGGGTGAGTGCTTCGTCTCAGTTCGTCGGTGGTTGCCATAGCCACGATGTGGCCGCCATCCAGAACGATAATTCGATCCGCAATGAGGAACGCGCTCGCCAGTTCATGAGTGACCACTACGATCGTTACTGCCAGGGCTTGCTTCAAGTTCAGAATGAGAGAGTCGATGCCTGCTGCGACGATCGGGTCCAATCCGGCCGAAGGCTCATCGAAGAACAGTATTTCAGGATCCATAGCCATCGCGCGAGCGAGCGCCGCCCGCTTTTTCATTCCTCCGCTGAGTTCCGAAGGCATGAAATCCTGGAATTGGATTAGGCCGACCTGCTCCAGCTTGATGCGCACCATTACCTCAATCGTGGAAGCTTCCAGATTCGTATGCTCCCGGAGCGGCAGAGCCACGTTCTCCCCTACCGTCATTGATCCGATCAGTGCGCCGCCCTGGAAGGAAAGGCCGATCTTCTTCCGGACCTCATCGAGCTCGGCCGCCGAGGCCTGGGCGAGATTCGTTCCCCCGACCCAGACGGCTCCCGAGGTTGGCTTCTCCAGCCCAACCATTGTCCGAAGAAGAGTGCTCTTGCCGGAGCCCGACCCCCCAAGGATTACCATCGTTTCCTTCGGTTGCACGTCGAAGCTGACACCGTGCAGGATCTCGCGATCGCCATAATGTACGCGGAGATCTCTTCCGGAGATGATCGGTCCGTCGACGTCCATCACGCCCCACCCGTCACATAGAAGATTGCCGTGAACACGAGGTCCACCAGAACAACCAGGAAAATGGAAGTGACGACCGCAGACGTAGTCGAACGGCCCACCTCCTCGGAGCCCGCCCCGGTGGCAAACCCTTCCTGGCATCCTACTCCTGTGATGACCAGCGCAAACACGATGCTCTTCACTAATCCGGTGATGATGTCGCGCATGTAGAGCGCGTCGCGGGTGGCGGAGAGATAGGTTCCGAAGGTGTAGTCGGCGCCTGTGACGCCAAACACACTTCCACCCAGAACGCCCATAAGGTCAGCCCATATTGTCAGGCACGGCATCATAACAAGCATCGCCAGCAGCTTCGGCGTGACGAGAAACCCGATCGGGTGCAGCGCCATCGTCTCGAGCGCATCCAACTCCTCAGTCACCTTCATAGTGCCGATTTCCGCTGCAAAGGCAGATCCGGAGCGGCCAATAACCACAATGGCGGTTACCAGCGGCCCCAGTTCCCGCGTGATTGAAATAGCGACAGTGTCCGCAATGAGGTGCAACGCTCCGAAACGTTTCAGCTCGTATGCGCCCTGCAACGCCATGATGACGCCGATGAAAAAAGTAATGAACGAAATGACGGGAACGGCTCCGACGCCAATCACCATCGCCTGATGACATGCGCGCTGATAACTCAGGCTGCGCTTCAGCGATGAAGTGAAGGCGTGGGCGAACGCCCGGCCCAGGAGCTGAGCCACTCCACCCAAATACACGAGCCCTCTCTCTACGGCGCCTCCGATAACGGAAAGAGGTTCCACAACGCTAAGGCGCGGCATCTGTCTCCAAGGCCCGCTCTTCGCTGTCCGCGATCTGGAAAACCCCGAGGAGGTGAGTCAGCTTCAAGACGTCATAAACCGCCGAACTCAGGCCGAACAAAACGAAGTCCTTCTTCAGGTCCCGAGTTTTCCTCAGGGCCTCGATCAAAGTGGCGATGCCCGAACTGTCAATATAGCGGATCCCGCTCATGTTGAGCGCAAGCCGGGACGTCGTCTTCACATTCTCGAACAATGTGGCGCGCAAGACAGGCGAGTTGCCAAGATCGATGGCTCCCTCGAGGTCGACAATCGTCGCTTTCGCCACGACACGGATTGAGATTTTTAAGGTTCGCACTCTGCCCATAGCGTTCGTGGAGGCTATCAGCCGCGCCCGGAAAAATGCAAGCGGCGATGCCGTCGTTCTCATGGGCGAAGAAATCGTTCACCCAATCGGGAATGCCTAATCCGAATTTCGAACGATTGTGGAAGCTGCACCTGAATTCGTATAAACTTCGCTTTATGTAACTCTTCAGCCAACGCCTTTCTATTGTGGTGAAGTGCCCGGCAGCCTCGCTGAGGCCGCGGACATCCCCAGTTTTCTTCAATTCAAAGGATCGTTCCATGCAGTGCATTACTGCTCAAGGCGTGTGCTGGATTACGCCCACCGGCCAAACTATCATCGATAATGTTTCGATCTCGCTCGGTGGAGAAAGGACAGGGCTTGTTGGCAAAAACGGCTCGGGAAAGACGACACTAGTCCGTTTGCTGCTGTGCGACTTGAATCCCACGTCCGGTTCCATTCAGCATTTTTGCAAGATCGCATACCTGCCACAGTCATTTGAACTCAATCCAGACGCCTCGGTTGCACAGGTATTGGGAATCGATAAGCAACTCGCTGCCATTGCCGAGATAGAATCGGGAGAGTTCAGCGAAAAACTTTTTGACATCGTTCAGAATGACTGGGATATCGGTAATAAAGCGCGTGTCGAACTCTCTGGATTCGGACTATCCGAGATTGGTTTCGATCGCGCCATGCGTGATCTCAGCGGAGGCGAGGCGACAAAAGTCCTTTTGACAAGCCTGCTGCTGAGTGAGCCCGAATTCATCGTTCTCGATGAACCTACAAACAACCTCGATATGGATTCTCGGAATGCCCTTTACGAGTTCATTCGAGGATGGACCAGGGGCGCGTTGATCGCCACCCACGACCGAACGCTGCTCTCTTCCGTCGATCAAATCGCGGAATTATTTGAGGGAAGGCTGACGCTCTTCGGCGGCAGCTTCGCCAGTTACAGGCAGCAGCGTGACCTGGAAAAGGCGGCCACAGAACGAAGCCTGACGGCCGCGAAACAGTCTCTCCTAAAAGTGACTGACAAGGCTCAAAAGTCGCTCGCGCGTCAACAACGACGATCCGCGAGGGGAAGGAAAGAGGGACTTGGATCCGGTGAGCCGAAGATTGTGTTAGGTGCTTTAAAGAGGCAAGGGGAAAAGACTGCAAGTCGTCTCGCGGCAATATTTGAACGGAAGATTGAACAGGCGCAGCAAAATCTAGAGGAGGCACGCCGCCGAATTCGGCCGGAAAATCGTGTTCGAATCGATCTCAGCGGAACAGCGGTCCCCAGAGGCAAAGTTGCGGTTCGATTGAAGGATGTTTCGTTCGGATATGGTTCAGAGCCCGACGGCGATCTCGTGACTAACATGTCATTCGCAATCATGGGGCGTGAGAGAGTTGCGGTCACGGGTCCAAATGGCTGCGGCAAAACCACGCTCCTGAGGCTAATCGCCGGGGAACTCATTCCTAAAAGCGGAACGCTTGTTCGAGGAATCGATCACATCGCATACCTGCCGCAAAATACTCTTCTTCTCCACAACACCGCTACCCTCTTGAGTAACTTCCAGCGTCTCAGCGGAAGGTACAACGAGAATATGGCTCGGGAACTGTTAAGCGGCTTTCTGTTTTACGGTTTGGACGCTTTTAAACCAACCTCTGGATTGAGCGGAGGCGAACGCCTGCGCGTAGCTCTCGCCGGAGTTCTCTGCAGGGAGTACCCGCCCAGCATGCTCATTCTGGATGAACCCACGAACCACTTGGATCTGGATAGCATCGAGCAAATTGAAAGCGCCCTGCACGGATATCAGGGAACGCTGATCATCGTTTCTCACGATCAGGCTTTCATTAGCGAAGCAGGCATTGAACGGGAGATCATCCTCAAAGGGCACGCGGCTCGACCAGCTTAGATTGACTTGTGCATGATGAGAGCCGTGACCTGAACCGACACCTCGACAAATTCAGTTCGGCGCGAAGTTGACGTTTTGAGCCGCCTCCGCCCAAAGCGCCCAAAGCACACTGGACTACATCCGAACGACGCCCGCAATCTCGTTCGCCCCCGCCCGAAGCGGTAACTAGAACACTATCCGCATCTGAAGTTGAATCACGCGAGCAGGGCCGGTTTGGGTCGCCTTACCAAACGTAATTCCGCTCAGGTTTGTAGCGAAGTCGGTGTATGTTGTGTGATTGAGCGCGTTCAACATGTCAGCCTTCACCTCGAGCTTCTTGCGTTCAGTCAAACCGAAGCTCTTTCCGAGCGAAAAGTCGAGGTTCCACGAACCGGGCGCACGCACGGGCGAGGAATTGATGTTGCCCCGCCGGATCGTTCGGCCGGATGCTCGAGGGACGTCGACGAGCGTGAAAGCAGCAGGATTGATGTATTGCGTGTTTCCAAAGCTGCAACACTGCTTGTTGATCATGTTCCCGGGGTCGATCAGGTCAGGCCGGCCTCCCGTCTGAGTGATACCCGTGAAGATTGGTATTCCCGTTCGGACTGCGAATATACCGGTAAGCTGCCAGCCGCCCAAAACATTCCGAGCCAGTGGCGAGTTGGCAAACACACTGGGCACCGAATAGATCCAGTCCGTGGAGAAATTGTGCGTGATATCGCCGGTCGACAAACTTCGCTCGATCTTAATGTTGTCAAAGTCTTCGATGGAATTCCGCGTCCCGTCTCCGACCCAGCTCTCCGCGATATCGCCACCGGTATAGGACATGCCTTTGCCCCAGGTGTAGTGAACATTGAAGCCCAGTCCGCGCGAGAACCGTTGCTTCAGCGACGTCTGCCAGGAGTTGTAATTCGTCTGCTGAGAATTGTCGTTGTAAGAGCCCTGAACATCGCCCGGGTTCGGACGGATTCCCGTGATGCGGTCGACGACATTGAACGTTCTGATCATCACGAACTTGACGCCGCGTGTCCCTACGAATGCGCTCTCCAGTACGAGTGAAGGAGTCAAAGCCCGCTGAATCCCCAGGGTGTAATTCATCGCGTATGGGGACTGATACCTTGGATTGATCCGGCGGGTCACGCCATACTTATGTTCGGACAGCGCGATCAAAGCCAGGTCGTCATTGTAGGTCGGAAATCTCAAGCCGAGAGCGGCAGCTTCCAGCCTGCTCCAGGTTTTGGTGGCGGGCAGGTCGGGTCTTGCGATCTGTCCGGAGCCTTCTTCTTGAGGTCCCGCGTCGAACCCTGCAAAGTTCACTCCGAATCCACCTCTGACGACGAAGTCACCCTTGCTGTCGGCAGTGTAGGCGAAGCCAAACCGCGGCCCGAAATTCCAATTATCGTTTTCGTAGGGTTTATTGCGATCGCGGAGTCCGCCCCAGGTGAAGTTCTGTGGGTCGAGCAGTCCATCCAGATTCCAGGCCGCGGTGCCGGGTTGGTTCTCATATGCCCGGCTTTTTTCATAGGTGGATGCACCGCCATACACCGCCGCCGGGGTCACCTTGATAGCATAGTAATTGTCCTCGCGCAGCCCCAGGTTCAGGACAAGCTTCTGGTTGACGCGCCAGTCGTCCTGGACATAGAAGGAATAGCCTGGCAGGCTCCACCTGGTGCTAGGCACAGATCGGCCTAGCGTTACGGAGTTCGGAGTATTCGTTTGAACATCGGCCAAAGTGTTGAAGGAAACACTGCCGGCCTGCTGGTTGTCAAATCCTCCAATTTTAAGACGGAGCGTCCCGCCAACCTTCAAAGCGTGAGGGCCGGTCAGCAATGAAAACTGCTGCTCTGCCGTCCAGGAAGGCCACTTATTAACTCTCCGCAGTCCACCGCGCGTCGTCGTCATCCCCGTGTACGCGAATTTGTTAATGATGCCGAACCCTTTGGCATATTTTTCGTGGCCTGGGTCGTACTCGTACCAGGTCTTCTCGATCCTCACTTGTGGAACGTGATTCAATCCCATGCGCGTTGACGAACTCATTCGGCCCTTGCCGATCACATAGCCCACGTTCAAACGCCTGACTTGGCTGGTGAAGGCTACGGGCTCTAATGGATCATCAGCCGCTTCGCTTCGATTGGGATGGCCTCCGGCAAATGCAACCGATAAGTTGCCGCCGCCCACCATGTAATCCGCTCTTGCATCGACATGGTCGTCATTCCAATTACTCTGTCCTGGACCAATCCACCGGCCTAACAGATCCGTCGCACCGTGCGGCTGATTCGGTATCGGCATGTAATTCAGATTTATCTGTGTTTCGCGGTACGGTAAGTACTGCAGCAGGAGGTCACGAAAGTACGGGGTCGGAAACGCGCCGTTGACCGGGACCGTTGCGCGGACGCGGTATCCTTCGTAAGCGAAAAGGAAAAAGACTTTATCGCGTTTGATCGGTCCTGAAATCGAGCCGCCGAATTGGTTCGAGACAGAATTCGGTTTGCTGCTCAGAATTGGCGACCGGGCATTCAGCGCCGATCCCGAATAGCGCTCCATTAAGCTGCCATGCCAATCGTTCGTTCCCGACTTTGTGACCATGCTCACATGGCCACCCATCCCGCCATATTCCGCCGAGATGACGCCCTTGACGATCTGTACTTCACCAATGGCTTCGGCGCTCATCACCTCAATTTTGGCAAAGTTCCCGTACATGCCGAGCATCTCCGAACCCGCATCGCCGCTAGCGCTGCCTCCGTCCACAGTGGCGCTCATCGAGCCGCCGCCGAGTCCATTCAACTTGTAACGCGTGCCGCCCATGGTGTTGGACGTGAGATCGTTCCGGCTCAAGCCGGTCCCGGCAGTCGCGATGATCGTCGTCACATTGCGATTGATCATCGGAAGGGATGTGACTTGCAGCGCGTTCAGCGCCAGGCGCTGCTCGGGCGACACGGTATTGACCTGCGCCGCTTCCGCAGTCACTGTGACCTCGTCGGTGAGGCCGCCGATCTGCAGCGTGTAGGTGCGCCGCAATGTCTGCGCGGCGCCCAGCGAGATGTTCCGGCTCTCGAGGTTCTTGAATCCCGCCATTTCCACTTTCAGCGTGTAGGTGCCGACCGGCACGAAATCGAATAAGAATTCCCCTCGCTCGCTGGTGAGTTGCTCGAGGACTGCGGATGTGCCTTCGTTGAGGAGGCGCACCTGAACCCCGGGCAATACTGCGTGTGTCTCGTCCTCCACGACTCCTCCAAGAGTCGCCATCGTCCGCTGTCCGAAACACGAAATTGCCAGTGCTGCGATCAGAACAATCGAGAGAACCATGGCAGACAACGCGGCCTTCAAACGCATTTACGCCCCCTTCGATAAACTTTTTGAATGGACAATTGACTGGACTATGGCTGATTCCGCCTGCGAAGGGCAACCATAATTCTGGGCGTTAAGCTAATCACTTCCTGCGGCTCTCGATAGGAACCTTGAGCTTGGCCAGCTCACTAACAAAGAGCGGGTTCACCGGAAACTCTGCGACGAGTTCGTTAAGCTGAATGCGTGCTACTTCTGGCTTCTTTTCGCGCAGGGCTGCCAGTGCCAGTAGGATCTTCGCGAACGGCCGCAGGTAGTGGCCATGAGCGGCGGCGATCTCGATCTGCTGGATCCCTGCTTCCTTGTCGCCGTGGATTCCAGCGAAGCCGAGGAAGAACTTCTTGATTCCCGGCAGACTTCCGATGAAGTAATTCGCAGTGCCCAGGCCAAGATAGGCGTCCGCGGCGTCCGGCGCGACCACCAACAGTTTTTTGGAGTAGGTATCGGCTAAGCGGATCATTTTTAGGCTGTCGAGCTGATGCTTGTCGATCAGGCTGGCATAGTCGGCCTGTATACCCACGCTTAGGGCCATGGTGAACAGGGTCGAACATCAAGGACCCCTGCCACCAGCGCGCTGCATAGGAGCCAACAAAGACAGGAACGGGTCAGCGACAATCGCATGTTCTTACTCGCAGACATTTCTTCGATCTGATGGGGTGGAGACCTTAAATTCGTTCAGTTCCTGCCAAACTCTTGGCGATGATCAGCCAAATCGTGGAAGGTGGATGAGATGAACACCGTGCTCTATCTATAGAGCGTCTTATCGAATCGAACGAGTTAGATCATAGCATTTGAACCGACAGGCTTGAGCGGCCTGTATGTTTGATCTCAGAAAGACGCAACTTCACCAGATAATCCGGATCGGAATGCGCCGATTGGCGGCCTCTACTTAGCGGAACCAACACGGGGCGGATGCAAGGATGATTATCGGGAACAATTGAAGGGTCGGGAACGTAGGAGGTTCAAGCGACTGGTCAGACGGGCCGTGCTGAAAAACCGATTCACCAGGAAGGCTTCCGCGAGACCGGCAGCAGTTCGAACACCCAGCCGCGGGAGGATGGAAAGTTGGATTCCGTTGCAGTTAAGACCCACGCTCGTGGCAGTTCCGTGCAAGGTACGGGGCGAAGCGGAGCGGGGCGTGCTCACGCAGCGAGAGCTGAATTCGAGAGCCTGGAGTGGCTTGAGGACGGTCAGCACCCATTGGACTGGAACGGCCCAACCAGTCGGATTTTCAGCAAGTTTCGGGACGAAGATTTGGATCGGCCGATCATCGATCACTTTGAGCGCGTGGCGCGCCGACATCGAAACCGTATCGCGGTCACGGATTCAGACACATCTCTCTCTTTTGCGGAATTGTGGGATGGCCTTTCCGGACTGGCCGAAACCATCGCGGCCGAAACCAAACCTGGAGACCTGATCGGCATAGTACTGTCGACATGTTCGATGTTTCCCCTCGCCATCCTGGCTTGCCTGGCGGCGGGACGCCCCTTTGTCGCCCTGGATCCTCACTATCCAGGCAACTGGTTGAGCCAGGTGTTGGAGGACGCGCGGCCAGCCTTGATCATCGGACGAGAGGACGTTCTTAGAGGCGTCGAGACCGGCGCGCCAACGGCGCGGGTCATCCATCTGACCCGTTTGCCTCAATCCGCGCGGAAGGGCTGGCGACCCGCCGAACCAGGCTTGGACCAACCCGCATGCGTGGTGTTTACCTCCGGGAGCACCGGCCGGCCGAAGGGCATCGTCAACAGTCAGCGGAACCTTCTGCAGCGCGTCGCCCAGTCCATAAACGCCGCGCATATCAACACCGAGGACAGGTTTCTGACCCTGGCCTCACTTTGCACCATAGTCGGCGTGCGAGACGCCATAACCGCGCTGCTCGCGGGCGCCAGCGTTCACCTCCTCGATGCGCAACGCGTCGGCGCGCGCGAGATTTTGAATGTCATCCGCACAGAGGCCATCACAATCTTGTTCGCGTTTCCGGCTCTGTTGAGGTCGGTGATCGCGTACGGTGGGGAGCGCGCGGGCGATGCCCTTCGACTGGTTCGGGTCGGTGGAGACACCACACTGTGGAGCGACATAGATCTGCTGCGGGGTTGGCTCGCACCGGAATCGGCAATCCAATTGATTTATGCCGCCACTGAAGCGCCGATGATGCAGTGGTTCGTCGATGTTTCCTGCCGGACTGACGACGCGCGAATTCCCATCGGCTATCCGCTCCCAGGCAACCGCCTGGCGTTGATCGACGAGTATGGACGCAACACCCCGCCGGGCGAGGTCGGAGAATTGATCGTCGGAAGCCCCTACGTGACGTTGGGACTTTGGGTCGATGGACGTTGCGCCGCCGACAGTATTGAAAGCAATGGCGCACCCTCTTGCCGACTTTTCCGGACGGGAGATCTGGTGCGCCAAAGGCCCGACGGGCTGCTGGAGCGGATCGGCCGTAAGGACAGGCAGGTCAAGATTCGGGGCGCCCGCGTCGATCTCGAAGGGGTGGAAGCCGCCCTTCGCCAGCACCCCCTGGTGCGCGACGTCGGCGTCCTGGCGAGGCCTGCGATCAAAACGAACAGCGCCGCGCGAAGCGCAAGCGCGATAGCGCGCAGCCTCAATAATGGCGAGGTGACCCTGGTGGCCTATGTGAGCGCTCGCGGTGGGGCGCCCCCCAGCCTACTCGACGCCCTGCTCGACGAGCTCAGGGAGCTGATGCGCTCGGCACCGCCGCCCATGCGGCCAGCACGCCTCTATCTGGCGCACAAGATTCCTCGGCTGCCCAGTTCCAAGCTGGACCTGCGCGCGCTCATAGCCCTGGATGAGGTCAACGTCCAAAACGAATGCGCCAATGTCGTCGCTGCAGCCCAAGCCGGTCCGGCGGACGGCGATTGCACCGCGCGGACGGTGGCGCAAGTCTGGCAAAAAGTATTGCACACGCCGGTCGGCGGCCCGGAGGACGACTTCTTCGAAGTCGGCGGCGATTCGCTAAAGGCGATCACGTTTATGCTCGACCTCGAACGGGCCCTGGGCCTGGAGCTTTCATTGACTCTGATCATTGAGGCGCCGAAGTTCGCCGGATTTTGCGAGGCCCTGAGAGAACATCGCACCACCCGTTACGTCCCGCTCGTTCCCCTGAAGGCAGGCGAGGGCTTACCGCCGGTCTTCTTCATCCATGGCGTCGGCGGGAATGTCGCGGGACTGTTCCCGATGGCCCGACGAATGACCTACCCTGGGGCGGTTATCGGTATCCAGGCGCGTGGTCTGGCCGGCCAGGAGCCGCCGCACGCGACCGTGGAGGCGATGGCAGCTGAATATTTGAGAGAAGTAAAGGCGCGGCAACCGGACGGTCCTTACTACCTGTGCGGCTATTCCTTCGGAGGGCTCGTTGCCTTCGAAATGGCGCGGCGGCTTCGGGAGTCGGGAGACGAGGTCGGCCTGGTCGGCCTTTTCGATACGAGGATGAGCCCGCTAAGATGGCCGTTACGTGCCTGGCTCTCCATTGTCCGCCGGCGAATGGTTCAGTTCGCCGCCGGCGTGAGCGCCGCTCCCATCCATACCTGGCCGGCGGCGGTCTGGAAAATGGGCAGCCGTGTCTGCGAAAGACTGCGAGGCCACCCCGCGCCCACCAGTGTTCTCAAGGTGACGGCTAGCGCGCTGATAGCATCGGCGCGGTATCGGCCCGGGTTTTATCCAGGGGAACTGACGCTGTTCACTCCGGTGGGGCGGGAACCCGGCCTCCCGTCTCTCCAGGCGATCTGGCGCAAACACGCTCGCGCTCTATCAATTGTCGAGACCGCCGGCGCCCACGCTACGATGCTGTCCGCGCCCAACGCCGAGTCCGCCGCCGCATCCTTGATGCGCTGTCTCCCCGTGTCCTGACCAGTCAGCGGTCGTGTTTACAGCCAGGCAGCGCAATGGATTACTGTGCTGTATTGCACAGCCCCGATCGAGTCATGAGCGCATACTTCAGTGGCGGGACACTCGGCGCTTGCGACAGCGAGCCTGAACCTGCCTGAGATTGAGCGTTAGTCGAAAGACTTCGACCGCGAGAGGTGGTATTGAAGACGTCCGGGGAGGCGTTTTATAGATTTCTCGCGAATAGGGAGAACGATCCTTTATGGCTAAATTCAAAGTTGGAGACCGCGTTAAGGTTCTGCCCGGGGTGGCAACACCTTTCGTCGGTTTGGAAGGCATCATCTACGGAGTTCAGCCACACGATGGAGGTGTAACAACTATGGATCGGCACATCGTTGTGTTCGGGCGGAGGGAGAAGCGGTCGTTCTATAGCGCCGAACTTCTACATATCGAGAAGTCAAAATAGATCTTTAATCGCTCGCAGACGGCGGGATCATCACTGTAGAGATAGTGAAGTGTTCCGCGTGAAACCACAGCGGGCGAGAAGGGCCTCGAATCGGGAGTCGCCGCGGTAGGGGTCCCACTTGGGATCCACGGTCAGAAATATCAGATGAACGTCTCGCGCGGCGTAGGCCTTGTCGAGCCAATCGAACACTGCTTCTCGTTCGCCGAGACCGGCGTGCACGATAGCCATGGCATACGGCGGCCCGTACCGCTCGCGGGAAAGGGCCTCGAGCCTTTTCAAAACTTCTCGCGCTTCGCTGGCCCTACCAGTCTGCGCAAGAACGTAGCCCCTCAGTGAAACCGCCTTGCTGTTGCCACCCGACAGCCGCGCTGCATCTGTGAGCGCTTCCAGCGCGAGATCGGTATTACCCAGCTGCGCGTACGCCTGTCCAAGTTGCATGTAACCGATCCAGAACTCCGAGTCGACGCGCGTTGTCCGCCGCGCGTGTTCAACGGCGGCGGAATACTGGCGAGTCTGGAACGCAACCTGCGACGACAGCGCGTGGTTTATCGCCTCTAACGGTTCGATCTCGCGCGCGCGGCGCATCTCTGATTCTGCTTCGTTGTGCCGGCCGGTTTGCGACAGGGCGTGCCCCAGTGTTCGATGCGCCGACGCATTGCCGGGATCGAGGCTGATCGCTATTCGGAATCCAGCTTCGGCAGCCTTCCAGTCCCAGTCAAATAACCAGTTCACGTAGCCAACAACGAACTGAGTCTCAGCGAGGTTCGGATTTGCGCGGACCGCCTGAACCGCGGCGTCTCGAGCGCGAGGCCACACTTCGAGAGGGCGCGCATCGCTGTTCATGGCGCTCGAGCTGTAAGTAAAAGCGAGCCCCGACCAGGCAAGAGCGTAGTTTGGATCGAGCGCAATCGCATGTTCGTATTGTTGGACGGCACGCGCGTTCGAGTCCGGACTGCGCCGGTTTTCAAAGTACCGTCCCCTGAGATACGAATCGTATGCGTCGGCGTTATGCGTCTGACGGCGCACAAGCCCGCTCAAGCGATTGGGCGAAAGCCGGAAGCGAACTTGCTCCGCGATGGCTGCGCTCAGTTCCCGCTGAAGCTCAAGCATGCTGCTCGGCTCCCGGTCGTAGACCGCCGACCAGACCTGCACCTGGTCATGCGCACGAATCAGTTTGGAGGTCACGCGCAGCCTGCCTCCTTCGGCCCGAAGCGAACTCTCCAGGAGATAGTGAGCGCCCAGTTCGCGACCGATCTCGGCAAGCGACTTGGTCGTGCGCTTGTAGACCATAATCGACGTCCGACCGATGACGCTGACGTGCTCGGGATCGATCTGCCCGACCGATGCAATGGTTTCCTCGGCCAGCCCATCGGCCAGGTACTCTCTATCGCCGTCGCCGCTGAAATCCTCAAAAGGCAAAACGGCGAGCGTCACCCGGGAGCTGAGTGGCAAGCCTGGGTCGGGTGCAGCAGAGATGGCCTCAACTTCTGCGATGAACCGATACCCTTTTCCTGTAACCGTTTCGACAAAAACGGGTTCCTCTCGGGAATCGCGCAATGCCTGCCGGATTTTCCGAATAGCGGTGTGAACGCCTGTCTCGACGTCGACGAATACGTCCTTCCCCCACAGCCGATCGACGATGTCTTCACGAGAGACGAGCAGGCCTCGACGTTCGACCAGCATGATCAGCACGTCCATCGGCTGGCGCTCGAGTCGAATCGGACGGCCATTGCGGCGCAACTCGTACGCCGCGACGTCAAGCTCGAAGTGGCCAAAGCGGAACTTCTCTCGGGAATTGGACATCAGCATCCTCGAGGGCGACGCATCCTGGCGCCATAACGCATGCTGCTCTGCGACTTAGGGATCCAGAAAATCGCCAGAACTTCTCCAGCCGCCCTCCATTGTCAGGCCATGGGTCAGAAGCCGAGCATAGCGCCTGCTGGGGCTTGAACCCAGCAACATTCTAAAACTGGCCAGATTGCCAGTAGGAGAAAAACTTATGGCGTGGAAAACTTTGAAAGTACTTGGCGGCGGCGCTCGCGCGGTGACCATGCTCTGGCTCACCGGCGCTCTTCTCACGACATCGGGCGGTACGGTGATGGCTCAGTCAAACACGTCCGACTCTCAGGCGAACCTTGCAGGTGCCTGGGCAGTGCAGGTGACGCTTCGCGACTGCGCGACCAACGCCCCTCTCGGCCCTTCGTTCAACTCGCTGGTCACGTTCCATCGTGGAGGAACGCTGAGCGAGAGCCCTGGTACCCTGGCGTTCGCGATAGGTCAGCGCAGTTCGGGACACGGTAACTGGGCTCGCCAGCACGCGCGCACCTACAGCCAGCGGATGGTGGCGCTGCTTCTCTTTAACACTGACCCGAATCTGCCCGGTACCCCGGGCTTCGACCCGAATAAGCCTGTTTCACCTGGCTTTTTCGCTGGCTGGCAGATTGTCAGCCACACCGTCCAGCTTACGGATGCCGACCATCTCGCGTCGAGCGGGACCAATGCGTTCTACAAGACTAATGGCGAGTTGTACAGGACCGGCTGCTCGACATCTACTGGCCAGCGCTTCAAGTAGCCCGCAAATTCCGCCAGGAGCGCCAATGCGGCTGCGAACGAAAGGCGACGAACCGATATAAGGACCACTCGGCCTTATTCGACTGGAAAGCTTTTGTGTTCAGCGGCCATGACAGAAAGTATCGATACCGCCCCTCTTCGGGGGCAATCACTGCGGGGTCGCCCGGTGCATGAAATATGCACGCCGGTAAATCAGGGGAATCAACCCCTGCTGCGACGAAGGGGAGGCGGCGGCTTGGCCACCGCCTTACCCTCTGTGGCGATCGTCAGGTTCGTGAGCGGCGATACAGCACATCGGTGCGGGCGTGTTTAAAATCGTGTACTTGTGCCAATCGGCCCAACCCCTTGCCGCTAGTTCCAATGCGCTGCCTCGTAAAATGGCCCAGTTTCGTGGTGGCAGCTTTACACGGATCTGTGAATTTTTCCGCCGTTATAAGTATTTCTCCGCGTTGAACTACGCTGCACGCGTTGTGAAGAATTGAAGCAGGGAGCGAGAAGCGGCGTATCGACGACAGGACGGGGTGTTCCCAAGAGGAGACAAATTGACTCGGCATCAATCCACGGGTTGCCCGCTCGGCAGCAGGGTCGCTGCGGCGATCGGTCTCCACCCCGCTCTAGCGGTGATCGTTGCTGCGACTTTGACCTTCGCGCAGGCGCCAACGGAGAAGGCCCGAAGCGTCCTCATGAGCTCCGATCCGCCGGACGCGGCTTTTCCTGCCGCGTCCGGGCCCACGGCGAACGCTGATGCACAGCCGCTGCAAGAGCCGACGGACGACCTGGTCAATGAGCCTGCCCTCCCCTCTGGGCCGCACGAGGTGCAGAACCGAGTCCGTAAGCTCTACCTACCGATATCGATCGAGAAGATCCTGGGAATCCACAAGCGGGGCGGTGGAACCAAGGCAGCATTTCTGACGAGCGGACGTAAGGTTGCGCTCGCTATCGGCAACAAGGGCTCGTTTGGGACCACTATCTCCGGCCCCGTCGTCACAGTCATACCCAAGTCGGGACAGGGACGCGCCACTTCCTGCAACGTGGTTTTAAACAACACGCCGGTTTCAGCGTCACCACTTTCTTTGGTTGATGCGGCACCTAACCTCGTGCCGTTCTTCAACAACGGACCCGTATTCGGACTGCCAGGAACCATAGAGGGGGGCTTCTGGCATCGTACTCAATTGATTGGCGATCCGAACTGCAAACGATCAGACCTAGCCGGTCGCGGAGTCTTCATTGATCTGTACTCCACCAGCGCCTATCAGGACGTGACGTCGGGTGGCTTGAAAACCGGCAACTCCTTCGTCCAAAACACCCAGCTTTCGATAAATCTAGACACGGCGCGAGCAGGACTCTGGCCGGGAGGGCTGTTCCATTTCACCGTGCAGTCGCGATATGGAAGCTCGCTTGACAACACTTTCACCGCAGGGTCCTTCGCACCCGAATATACGGGGCTCGAGCTGCCCGGTCCTCTCTTCTGGCATGATACGTTGCCGTCTGAATACTCTCTCATTCAGGCGCTCAGCAAAAAATTCGACATTATATTGGGTAAGATCAACGGTCTCTTTATTGCTGACCAACCGTTATTCGGCGACCGCTTCAGATACTACTTTGCAAACTCCAACCTCAATAAGAACCCGATTTACAGCAATTTTTTCCACACAACGACGCTGGCCGCTGTAGGTGTGTGGACGACGACACCATGGCTAACCATCGCCGGCGGAGTGCACGATCCCCATACTGAGCCAAACACCCTTGCCGCAAACGCTTTTCACAACGGGGACGTCAACCTTTACCTGGAGGCGATCTTTACATACACGGCTGGCAGTCTACCGGGCCAAATCGTGCCAGCTTTCAATTGGTCCAACGAGCCGAAGATCGATCTTGAGTCACCGTTCGGGCAATTGTCACCGGCGCAGATTCCTCAAGCTGTGAATGTCCTCCTGGGTAATGATTCGCCTGCTGGCCTGCCGACCAATTTTAAAAAGAGTAGCTTTTTTGCGCTTTCGAATGTCTCGCAATATCTGTTCGTAAAGGAGGAGGACCCTTCGGTGATTGTCGAAAAGCTGAAGACCGGCCAGCCGCTTCGTGGAGTTGGGGTGTTCGGACGGCTCGGGCATGGTGGACCTGAGGCTTTAAATACGGTCAATCGGCATGCGAGCGTGGCGCTTCTTGCCCGCGGTCTGCTGGGCGGGCGGCAATATGACAGCTTCGGTACGGGCTTTTACTACAACGGGATCAGCAGGAACTTGAAGAATAGCATCGGGCAGCTCACAGACGGCACGACTGTTAAAAACGAGAAGGGAATAGAGATTTTTTACGACTTCGCCATCACTCCGGCCATCAACGTGAACGCAGGCTATCAGCATATCTGGAACCCCTTTACGGCCAGTGTGACTGTGAATCGAAACCACGCAGACCTATTTCTGGCCCGGCTCAATCTGGTGTTCTGAGGAACCGCATTGTCGGACCTTTAGCCTCCGGAGAAATCGACTTCTTAGTTTCCAACGCAAATACGAAAATGGCGGGCTCAAGGAGAACGGCAACATCAAATGAGGAATAAATCATGAACCCGGAGGATCGGTCCGTGCCTGCGATCTCGCTTGATCCCCTCCCCATAGTTTCGCTCAACTCTTACCGACGGCGCGAATATGCGAGTTCAAGAGGTTTCTCCAGACATCATCGGTAGTGGACAACAGCTCATCGAGATCCTGTTGCGTGTGCGTCGCCATTAAACTGAATCTGAAACGTTGCTCGTTGCGGGCAACAGCGGGATATTCGACCGCGTTGACGAAGATGCCTCGTTCATGGAATCGGTGTGCGGCTGCTCTCATGTTCACTTTTGTAGGCACTCGTAACACGAATATTGGCGTTTCGCTTCGGCAGGGAATTCCCAAAGCTTCAAAGCCTTTGTTTAGATAGCGCACATTGTCGTGAAGTTTGGCGAGCCGTTCGCATTCCTTCTCAAGAACGTCCAATCCTGCGAGAACAGCAGCGACGGTTACCACCGGCAACGCCGTCGAGAACACGTGCGATCGTGCCATGTATCTCAAGTAGGTCGTTACAGGCTTGGAAGCAGCGGCAAAAGCTCCTGTTACGGCAAACGCTTTGCTTAACGTCCCTATGCTGACATCTACCTTGCCCTCCACGCCGAAGTGTTCGGCGGTTCCCCGTCCAGATTTACCCAGCACCGCAGTTCCATGCGCATCGTCGAGAATTAGCCGTGCTCCGGTTGCGCTACACACATTAAGGATCTGATCAAGCGGCGCGATGTCGCCATCCATTGAATAGATGCCTTCGACTGCAACGTATAGCTCGCTGTGGTCGCTCTCAGTTTCGATTGCTGCTCTGAGGCTGGCTGGATCATTGTGGCGAAAAGGAATAGCTTTGCACTTCGCCATCTTTAACCCATCCGCAGTTGAGGCATGTGAGTACTGATCGTAATACACGACATCTTCCGTGCCAGCTAAGGCGGCCGTCACACCGACAATGGCACCATAACCGCTAGAGAACAGCACCGCATCTTCCGCGGCCTTCATCGCAGCAAGGCGATGTTCCAACTCGGCGTGAAGAATTGTGTGGCCGCTGAGCAGTGCAGCACCGCCAACACCCACGCCGTATTTGGTGATCGCCGCTTTGACAGCAGCAATCACCGTGGGATGGTTAGCCAAACCAAGATAGTTGTTTGACCCAAACATAAGCATACGGCGGACGTGGCCGTCCGGGTCACGCACAGTAACTTTGCGATCGAGCGGTGGCTCAATCAATCTGGTGAAGGACTGTGCATATTCGCGACTCACTGAAGCGATAAGGTCGGAACATCGTTCCAAGCGGTCGTTTAGGGGCAATCGACGACCCCGAATTATGACGTCTGCCAGGTCGAAGTTTTCTCCGCGATACTCGAAAGGAACGCTCTCCGCTGAGTCGATCCAGGAAAGCACATCTTTTATTGTCGACGGTGGATCTTGATGTTCTGGAAAGGTGTTGCCCAGCCGTTGCTCCAGCTCTGCAATGATAGCCATGCGATCGACGGAATCTAACCCTAAATCCTGGAGGGTGAGGTCGCGGTTGACGCGCACATTAGCAAGGTGCTTGGGAATCGCTTTCGCCACGGCAAGATCGTGCAGTACCTCCTCGAACACCGATAAGGAGTCCCTGGTCATGATACTCGCAGCTTGATGCTCGCCGGGATGTCGACTTGTCCAAGCGCAAGCCCCCATGCTCCTGACTCAGCGAGCATCCTTGCTTTCCTGCGTTGTGGCTTTCCGCTCGTAGTTTTAGGAATGTCGTGTCGCGAAATGATCCAGATCGCATCCACGGCAACTCCTAGTACATCAACTATTCGCCGATTGATTGAAGCGATTGCTTCAGGAGAACTATCGCGATGGATTTCAGCAGCGAGGCCGAGGGCTGGTTCGGTGCCGTGCGTGAACTCAAATGCAACGGCCGCAGCGACAATTCCGCTCTGTAGAGCAAGTGCTTCCACATCGGAAGCAAAGATATTTCTGCCGGACTTTTTGATCGTGTCCTTAAGGCGGCCGCAGATATAGAGTTCTCCATCCGCGACAAACCCTAAATCTCCGGTGTTCAACCATCCTTCAAATGAAAGTGTGCTCTCGCCGTCCGCCGGAACATACCCTGCGGCAACAGATGGCCCCCTGATTTGAATATGTCCGACCTCACGCTCGGCAAGAACCTGGCCCGGGCAGTCGACCGACTCGATGCGAATCTCATGCCCAGGCAGGGGCGCTCCAACCGAGAGGACAGGAACCGTTCGCTCTGGATCACGTGCCGGTCGGTATCGCATCGCGGCTAACGCGTCGGGGTCTGCATTAAGAGATACAAACTCCCGTAATGGTGGAAACGTGGCGGCCAACGTGGTTTCCGCCAGGCCGTACACCGGATGGATCGCGCTGGGATTGAAACCGTAAGGCTGAAATCTTGCAATGAACCGTTGCAAATCGTTCCTGCGGATCGGTTCCCCACCGTTATATGCGTGCTTCCACGACGACAAATCGATTCCGGTCAAGTGGTGGTCGGCAATCTGTATTGCACACAGCGCGTACGCGAAATGGGGAGCGGCACTGATCGTCGCACGGTACGCGGTAATGTTCTTGAGCCAGCTGACGGGACGTTTGCGAAACGTCGCTGGATCGCTCAACACCAGTGACGAACCAACAATGAGAGCCGAGGCGAAGTGGCCCACGAGCCCCATATCGTGGTACAGAGGCAACCAGGTGAGACAAACATCCTCTCGAGACCACCCGTGCACCTTCGCCATTCCCAGGCAGTTCGCTTCAACATTGCTGTGTTTGATGGCCACACCACGAGGTTCCAGTACGCTGCCACTCGTGAATTGGATAAACGCCAGCTCTGATCCTGCCGTGTGGGCCAGTGTCGACATCGCGGCACCTTGGGCGGAGACTTCGGCTATATGTCGAACCGACACTGTTGGGCGTGCAGCACGGAGAGCGCTTTGCAGTCGCAGCACGTCTTCCACGGTGTGGCTGGCATCGAGCAAAACAGTGGTTGCTTGTGAAGCCACCAGAAACTTCGTAACTCGCTCTTCAAATGTCGCCCACGCATTTCCTTTTGGAGCTACAAGGGCGGGAACAAAGCCAGCGTGCTGAACGCCAAGGAATGCAGCCACAAGTTCGATTGTGTTGCGAGCACAAATCAAAACAACAGACGCCGAGTCCATCCTTGACGTCAATCCCGCCGCTAGCTGTCGCATCCTCAACACCAATTGAGGGGGTGTTAGAGAAAGGCCTTCGTCGGGAAAAATAAAGGCGGGCGAATCATCTTGCTCGGCGCGAGCTAAGAGACGCCCCGCCAACGTCGATGGGGTTTTCGATAGCAATTCTAGCCCTCACCAAAAGTGGACTTTACCATAGATAACGACTCCGAACCGGAGATAACGACTCCGAACCGGCCCATACCCGTTTGATTTTTCGTCGATAATCAATGGGAATCCGCCGGTATCGGCGGGGTTTTAGGAAAGAGCCGAATGCCTGAGAGTCATCCGGTTCGTACTGGGGTCCTGTTTTCAGACGTTGCTCCTGAAATTACTGTTACCTTGCCGGCATTCTTTGTAGAAATCATCCATATAGTCGGCAAGTTCGCCCTGGGGTACGGATGCCATCGAGATCCTCCGGCTGTGACTGAATTTTCGAAATCCTCCTCGCAGATAACATGATGTCGATCATCCGGATGGAGTCGATTCCATACCCGAGCAATTAGGACTCTCGCGAAATTGATGCTGCGTCGACCTGGCACGCTCTTCCAATCAGTGCCTTAAGCCTGGCCTGGCCAGCGTTGGTCCATTCTTGTTCATCAACTTGGCGCCTCCGTCTGGCCGCGTATTCGTCATGGAACAGTTTGGGAGCCAGCAAAAAAGTTATAGACGCTTGCGGACGGAGAACGATAGACGGCGCCTGATGCATCTGCAGCATTGGCAAGGTCTGAGGGAGATGTGATTCTTACCTTGGGTCTCAAACGTCCCTTCGTTTTCGAAATATCCGCTTCGTGCCTATGTAACTACTACTGCCTCGTTTCGTCGTTTTTTGCAAAGATTTCTCGGTGAAAAACTCATCAACTCACACTGTTTACGTTTCACTCACCCGTAAACCTCCAGAGGGAACTCGTGGGAACTACGGATAGCGGTCCGGCCTTTCCTTCGCTACTCTGATCTCCAAGTAGAATCAACGATCTGCTTGACTCGTTCCGTGAAGGCGCAAGCCACTTGCGCTAAAACACAGGACACGTAATTGCCCCACATTTCACAGAGGGATTGGACCGCGCGCAACTGGTCCGGTTGCGTTCGAGCGCTCGACATCCATCGGTCAAGAGAAACCCCGGGTGAGGGTCGGAATGGCTAAACACTGCGGGTTGCCGATCCTTATCCCGCGCTTCGCGCCACCTAATTCCAGGGGGAGAAGGACTCGCCTGCCGGTATTTCCTTATTCGAAATCTGTGATCGCACTTACGAAATGCAGTACTACGGCATGAGTAAGCGTGCTACCTGCATGTTTTCGTTAACCCGAACCGAGCGTTACCGTCTCGCCGTATTGGCGGTAATGCTCACTGCCGTTTTCCGCATGGCGCTGGGCTCGATCTTGACGCACGACCTACCTTTATTCCTCTTCATCTTACCGATAACTTTGGCGTGCTCGGCGGGTGGATTGGGTCCAGGTCTGCTGGCCACCGGTCTTTCGTTGCTGTTCGCAAACCCCTCAGATCTAACGACAGCGCTCGGCCTGGGATTCACCGGTACAGTGTTCAGCATCCTGTCTGATAAGGCCAGAAAAGCAATCAAAGCAATAATCGAGCGACAGCATTTTGTGCAAAACGTCATCGATGGCTTGCCAAGTGGTGTTTCCATCTACGATGTGCGGCAGAAGAGAATCGTCTTCATCAATCGCGCTGTCGCGGACGCGCTCGGCTCCGTTTCGGGCCAGGAGCTGCCTGAGCCAGGCTTCATCCGCTCGATGATGCACCCGGACGACTGGCAACCCTTCGTGGACCACATAAAAGGACTCTCCGGTTTGGGCGAGGGCGAAACTGGAGAGTTTGAATTCCGGTGCTGCGTTAATAGCGGCGCCTGGCGCTGGTTTCATGCTCGCGACCAGGTGTTTCGTCGCAACGAAGACGGCAGTGTGCGGGAGATCATCAGCACAGTAATCGACATCACGGAACGTAAGAATGCGGAGGACGACGCCAGGTTCATGACCGATCTGGACCACGCGATAATGCCGCTTACGGATGCAAAAGAGATCGTGGCTGTCACGGTGCGCATGCTGGGCGAACACATGAGTTTAGACCGCTGCGGCTATGCTGAGGTCGAAGCAGACCAGGATCATTTCGTGATGCTCGGCGACTACACCCGCGGCGCAACGCAGAACATGACGGGCCGATACCGGATGTCCGACTTTGGTGAAAGAGAACGGAACGTTTTGCTGGAAGGCCAAACGTACGTCATCAATGACATTGAGGTTGAATCGCCGCCTGGCACGGACATTTCTCTATACCCGCGTGCGAAAATCCGCGCTTTGGTATGCGTGCCGTTAAACAAGGCGGATCACTTCGTGGCCAGAATGGCTGTCTACCAAAGCACGCCCCGGCGTTGGTCCAGCCAGGAAATCAAGCTCGTCAAGTTTGTGGCAAACCGGTGTTGGGAATCCGTTGAGCGTGCGACGGCGCTGAGACGTTGGACGGCGAGCTACGAGGACTACCGTGCCTTCATTGCGATTAGCTCAGAAGGGATCTGGCGTTTTGAACTCGAACAGCCGATCCCGGTGACGCTGCCTATCGACGATCAGATCGAAAGGCTTTACCAATTCGCATACCTCGCTGAATGTAATAACGCGATGTCGCGAATGTACGGCTACGACACCGCGGATCAGATTTTGGGCGCCCGGCTCGGAGATCTGATGCCGCGGTCAAATCCAAAGAACATCGAGTATCTTCGTGCTGTCCAGCTTAACGGTTACAACCTCAACGATGTCGAGTCCCACGATGTGGACAGGTATGGGAACCCCAAAGTTATCCTGAACAGCCTGAGCGCCATTGTTGAGAATGGGATGATCGTTCGCGCCTGGGGAACACAACGCGACATCACCGCTCAAAAGCAGGCTGAAGAGGCGTTGCGCGCGAGCGAAGAGCGGTACCGGCTGTTGACCGAGCTTTCGCCAGACGGTGTAGTTGTCGCCAGCACCGACGGGACGATCCATTTGGCCAATCCGGCAGTGTTGCGGATGCTCGAAGCCGCTGCAGCGGACGTGACCGGGCGGAACCTCTTCGATTTCGTTGCGCCCGAATTCCATGACCACTGCCGCGCATTGATGAAAGCCCTGATGACCAAAGGAACGCCGGCGACTCAAGTAGAGGGTGCATTGCGGAGCACGGATGGCCGCACTATACCCGTCGAGATTAGCGCGGTTAGTTTCGATGGAAACCAGCAGTTCGGCCAACTCGTCATCCACGACCTTAGCGGACGGAAACAGGCGGAAGCCGAGCGTGAGCGCTGGTCCAGAGAGATCGAACGCGAACGCGATCGTTTGAGGCGGATTCTGGAACAGATGCCCATCGGAGTCATCATTGCCGAAGCGCCATCGGGTCGTCTCGTTTTTCACAACATCGAAGCGTCGCGATTGCTCCACCGTCCGTTCCTGATCGCCGAAGATTATCGGGCATACACAGCGTACGGCGCGCTGCTGGAGGACGGCCAACCCTATCCAGCCGAGGCGTATCCCGCCGCGCGCTCACTGAGATCGGGAGAGGTAGTCAAGAGCGAAGAGATCAAGTACCGACTCGCTGACTCCACGGAAACGTACTTCTCTGTCAATTCTGCGCCAATCTATAATCCAGAAGACCGGATGGTTTCGACCATCGTTACTTTCATTGACATCGGCGAGCGGAAGCGGGCCGAGGCGGCCTTGCGCGAGAGCGAGGAGCGATTTGCAAAAGCGTTCCAGGCCAGTCCGGATGGCCTGGTCATTAGCCGGATTGCCGACGCCGTCGTTCTTGAAGTTAATGATAGCTTCGTTTCAATGTTCGGCTATGCTCGCGATGAAATCATCGGCGAAAGCCTCGTTCAGATCGGAGTCGATGCGGATCCTGCGTCCCGTGAACGGGCGTTAAAGATTTTAAAAGAGCAAAATTTCGTCCGTGACGTTGAGCTCACGATGAAGCGGAAGTCAGGGGAAGTGCGATGGATCCTGTTCTCCGCCGAACCAATGGACCTTCGTGGCGAACATTGCTGGTTGACGCTCAGCCGCGACATTACTGAGCGCAAACGCATCGAAGAGGAGCGCGAACAGGCCTTGCTGCAGGAGAAAAGGGCGCGCGAGGAAGCCGAAACGGCGAGCCGGATGAAAGATGAATTTCTGGCCACAATCTCGCACGAATTGCGTACACCTCTGACTGCGATCGTCGGCTGGGCGAGCCTGCTCACCCACCGCTCGCTCACGGAATCTCAGACGCAACACGCGTTGCAGGTGATCGATCAAAGCGCCAGATCACAAACCAGGCTGGTCGACGACATCCTGGACACCTCTCGCATCATCACCGGGCGATTGAAGCTCGACGCCCACCCGCTTGAGATCTCGTGGGTCTTTCAGGCCGCCATTGACGTCATCCGGCCCAGCGCCGAAGCGAAGAGAATTTCTTTAGAGGTAGTCACCGATGAGCGGGGTGGCATCGTCTTTGGCGATGCCAACCGCTTGCAGCAGGTGATCTGGAACCTACTTTTGAATGCAGTTAAGTTCACAAACGAGGGAGGGCGTGTCGAGGCAAGGCTGAGCCGGACTGACGGCCAGGTCGAGATTTCCGTCACCGATACTGGGATGGGCATTGATCCTCAGTTCCTGCCCTATATCTTCGATCGATTCCGGCAAGCTGATAGCACGTCGACACGCAGGTATGGCGGATTGGGCCTCGGTTTGGCCATCGTCCGTTACGTGGTCGAGATGCACGGCGGCACCGTTGAGGCATCGAGCCCGGGAAAAGGTCAGGGCGCGACCTTCAAGGTCCGATTTCCCATAGCTTCACCGGAGGTCCTCCTGCAAGCGGCAAAGCGGCCGGGAGCGGAGTTGAAACAGCCGACGGGGCCCAGTCAAGTGGACGAAAAGCAAAACCTGGGTGGCGTCCGTGTACTGGTTGTCGAAGATGATCCCTATACACTCGAGATGCTCAAAGTAATTCTCCAAAATCGCGGCGCCGAAGTGATCACTGCGCTCTCAGCTGCCGACGCGCTCAAAGCTCTCGAACGCTCCCGGCCAGATGTGCTGATTTCGGATATCGCTATGCCGGACCAGGATGGATACGAACTGATCGAGGAAGTCCGCCAACGCGGCCCGGAACGGGGAGGAGATATCCCTGCCGCGGCGCTGACCGCTTACGCCAGGGTCGAAGATCGCATACACGCTCTGACGGCCGGGTTCCTGATGTACGTGCAAAAGCCAGTTGACCCTGACGAGTTGGTCGCCGTCGTGGCCAATCTGACGCGACTTCGGCATTGACGGGAGGATAGTTCGGTTTAAGTGGTAATTCGGGGACAGACGTATAAATCACCTAAATTCGCATTGAAGACATTAGAAGAATTTAGGTGATTTATACGTCTGTCCCCGAATTACCACGGGCTGATAGGGCGTCGCTAAAAACATGCAAATCACGCTGCCCTGCGCAGGCCGGCTGGAATGCGTCCCGTATTCATACACCATTCCAGCGTCGGCTGCAGCGTCGATTCGGCGTTGCGAAATCGCACGCCAAGCTCGCGCACCGCCTTCCGATTATCCGTAAACCAATACAGCGTCGCGTAAGGAACAATCTCGGGATTGAATGGCAGCGGGACATGGAATTTCCGTCCGAGCCATGACGTGGCGCGTATCGCGGGAGTCGGAAGAGTGATGAAGGTCTTCCTAAGGGAGAGAAGCTTGTTGGTGAGCCCCGCCAAATGACGAACCGTGATGTTCTCGCCGGCCAGAATGTAGCGTTCTCGGTTTCGACCCTTTTCCAGCGCGACAATTATGCCGGCAGCCACATCGTCCACGTAGACGATGCTGGTTCCTCCCTTGCATACCGCGACGGGATTGGATCTCGCAAAATCGATTAGGTTTCCCGCAGTCACCAGTTCAATGTCGTTCGGTCCATACACTTCGCCGGGATTGACGATGCTGACAGATATGCGATCGGAATATTCTCTGCAGAACTCCTCCGCACGGTGCTTTGCCTCGGCATATGGGTAGCGTTCCAGACGCAGCGGGGATCGGCTGTCCTCGTTCTGCAGAGCTGGCCCGGGAGTTCCTGCCAGAGCCACAATGGAGGACACGTAAACCATCCGCTCGATTCCAGCCGCGGTTGCGGCTCTCAAAACATTCAAGGTTCCACCGGCGACAACATCGAACATGAAAGGGGAGTGCATCAGATTCCACTTCGCAATACCGGCAAGGTGAATGACAACCTCGCACCCCTTCGCAGCGGACTGCAGGGAGGAGAAATCCAGAAGGTCGCCAACCACAAACTCGCAACCGAGATGTGCAATGCGATCGAGCCTCGACGTACGCCGCACCAGGCAACGGATATCAAGACCGCGGGCGCGAAGCATGCGCACAACCACTGAACCGATGAAACCGTTACCACCTGTGACCAGAATTTTCATGGATCTCCACAAACCAGGGCGCGCCCCGCTGTCATAAAAGTTGGTGCACTTCGCGCACCAACGCCCACAACAGGGGTGTCGTTTCTTATCCGCAAGTTTATGGGAGGCCCGCGCAACTACAGAGGTGCGAAGGCGCCTAAGGCTCATGCTCACCTGCAAATCGAAGAACGTCAGGTGATAAGAGATCGGTAAATACTGGGCGTCTGAAAGAAAATTGCCGGCGCGCCAATGTAGGGCGGTCTTGCGTCTGGCAGATCTCAACTGCCTTGCAGGTCGCTCTCGAGTCCGTCCGGCCTTCTCGCCGAACAGATGGAGGGGTAAGCGCCCAGGCCACAGGCCAGGACCACGGACCACGAGGGTCACCTTACGAATAGCGTCCCGCCTCTGTTGCCGACAACGCTACTGCTTGTCGAGGACCTGTACGTTATCAATAGGCTGCCCTTGCACACTGACGCCCTTCTGGGTTCGCGTCAGGGCCTTGCCGTCTTTTGATACCACTTCGGTGACGGTGCCGATCTGTTTGCCTTTAAAGTAGGTGGTGCGCTGCGTGGTGTTGGCGTCGATTCGCTTCAAACGAACCGTCTGCCCCGTGACCGCGTCGCGAGCCGTTGAATTGAATGGATAGTCCTTGCCGTCATACTTGGCAGTGTAAGTGTTGGTCTGGTGCCCCTGGGCATTGTCAATCTCTGCGGTCAACTTCAATGCGTCTCCAACCATCTGGTAGGTGATGACCTGATTCTTGGGGGGTGTGCCTGCATTGTATTTCGTTTTTGCCAGGTTGATTTTCCATTTTCCGATGAGCGGATTATCGTCAGCCCGGAGACCGACGGAAACGACGAGCATTGCCAGAACGAGCGCCATGATTCTCGTTTTCATTTGTTTTCTCCGATTGTGAATTGGAAACTGCGTGAATGTTAGGCGGGACGTAGCCGAGAGTCAACTTTGCGGCAAATATTATTCGTCAGTTTCCTCGAGGCGGCGCGGTGACAGAAAGAGAGAGGCGTCCTGCCTCCCTTCATCCGGCCATTGCAACGTTCCTCCCAGGCGCAGATGCGCGCGACGGAGTCACTCCAGTCGGTGTGCCCAGCTTGCCGAAAGCGCGAACCTGGAAGAGGTAGTTGGTGCCTGGCGTCAGGCCGCCAATGGATACGGCAGTTCTCGCGCTGGCAAAAGTGGCCGTTGTCCATGTCGTGGGCGTGCCGCCGCCGGCAGGCGCCGGGGCGTAACGTACGTCGTACGATCGGGCGCGAGAAAGAGACTTGATCGTAACCAGCACTTCACCACTATTGCCGTGGTCGACCTTGAGGATCGAGGCCGGCGGCAGCGGCGGCGCCGAGGCACGTGTCGTGGAAGCGGCCTCGAATCCGCTCGACAGGAACGTCGGCATGTCATTCTTGCACATGATCTCGACGTAACGTCCAAGCAGACGAAACGACTCAAAGGAGTTTGACATCGGCGCGGTTTTTGTGTCCCTCGATCGCCTCGAACGCGGACGGCTGATTTCGTCCCGGCCTGAGGAGGACACCCCGAAGGGTGACCAGCCATATTTATTATTCCCTGTCACGGCAGAAGGCAAACGCATGCTTTCGGAGGTCAGAGCCGGGGCGAAACAATTGATAGATGCCCTGGAAGATTTCGCGTGAGTGGCTTACTGTAGCGGCGGTCTATGAAGGTGTGAATGAATTGCCAGGACAGGGTGTTCCCCTCCTGGAACAGGAGGGGTGGCTGCGCCAGTAAGAAAAAGACGCGAAGCCCGAAGCGGCGCAGACGGGGTGGTCATTATGGTAAATGTTGACGTTGTAACGTTATCTGGGACTGACCACCCCGTCTGCGCCTTCACAAGGAGGCTTCGCAGCATTTTCTTGATGGCGCAGCCACCCCTCCTCTTCGAGGAGGGGAACACCCTTTCCTGCGATTTATTCACACCTTCATAGACCGCCGCTACAGTCGCCGTCCTCGACTTTACTCGAAGAGTTCGGGGAAGTAGAACGTGACAACCTTGTTCATTTGAGAACAGGCGATCATGATCTCTTTGAACTTCGGAATGATGGCAATTCCAGCGTTCTGCCTTCCTCCTCCAACGAGTTCTTTTACCGGGATTTTCCAGCGGGGTGCAACGTCGCCGTCGTCCATGACACTCCAGACAGCCCAGTCATCCCTTGAATTCGTCAGGATCCAACCCTTCTCGGGATAGATCGCGATTTGGCCGCCTCCGAATCCGCCGGTCTTTGGTCCCTTGATCACGCGAAGAGGCTTGGTGTTTCCACTGGCCTCCCGGTCAAAGATCAAGAGGGCGCCACCGCTCTTCACCACCAGGAGATTATGGATCGGGTCCACAGCCGACTGGGGAGTCGGCGAGTTGATCAGCGTATCCGGACCGGCCAGAACTCGCTTGGGCGCGACGTCGCCGTCTGCCAGGCGGTCAAATACGTAAACCCCTTGAAGGCTACCAGTGCCGCGGCCCCTGAGGCCGTTGCCGACAGGCAGGAAGATCTCGTTATGTTCGGGATCCGCCGTCACCGTATTGAGAGCGCCGGTATCGGCTCCTAATATCTTCGTCTTCGGGCCCTGGATTACACGGACAGGCGGCTCCTCTCCGTTGACACTTCCGCGGAATGTCAGGATGGCTTGTGTCAACGGGCTGTTTACAACAATTTCATCGTGGATCGGATCATACGAAAAACCGTGCATGGTCCTGCTCAGCTTTGTCCTGTGACCCTCGATCGTTCGTACCGGCGGTTCATTTGTCTTCGCCTCCCGGGCGAAGCCCGCAATCTGCGGATGGGTCACTCAGTTCGGCACCCATATCTGGTCTCGCCTGGAGTCATACGCCAGCGCCTCCACTTTGCCGAACTTCAAGGACACCTTGCCCTCCGGTGCGCTGCGTATGGTGCGAATCGGCGCAACGTTTCCGTTCGCGTTGAGGGGATACACAACAGCGGAAGCGTTCCCAAAGTTGGCGACCCACAGCTCCTTGTGCTTGCTGTCGACAAATACGCCAGAAGGATTCAGCAGGCCGGTGCGGTTCCCTTTAATGATTCGCGTCGGCGCGACATTGCCCTTGTCCGTTTCCTTGAAGACGAGCACGGACTGGCCGATGTCGTTCGCAACGTAAAGATCGCCTGTGTCGGGATCCAGCGACATCTGCGCCGGCCAGTTCAATTGTGTCAGCGAACCCTGAACGACGCGCAGGGGAGCAACATCTCCGGCCGCGCCCATGGGGTATACCGAGATCGACGGGTCCTCAAATCTACCGGTGCCTGCAACAGTGGAGTCACTGACGTGGCCCCAATTGGTCACGACCATTAGCTTGTTCTTCTGGTCCAGGACGATACCGTGAACGTCCGATAAACGAGTGCTCTCCCCCTGCAGGCTCCGCAATGGTTTTTCATCACCGGAAGCTCCCTTGCGGTAAACCGCCACTTGAGGAGGGTGCTGGACGCCAACGTAAAGCTCCTGGTTCTCTTCATCCACGGCGAGGGCGAAGCCGCGATGAGGAGTCTTCAGGGTCCGTGGTGGTTTGACATTTCCATTCGCCTCGCGAGGGAAAATGACAACCTCGTCCCCCGTGTCCGTTTCGACCGAATAGATGTCACCGTTCTTCGGATCAACGTAAATCCCGTTGTTGTATTGGATCTCGGTTTCCGGCCCTTGAATCACCCGCTTCGGTTGCGTGAACGGAACTCCTGGCGGCGTATTGTCGAGCCGGTTGAATATCCGAATTGCCCAGTTGTTTTGGTCCATGAGGACCACTTCATCGAAATTCAGATCCACGGCGACCGAGCTGTAGATTGGATCCAGATCCCGGATCGTTCGTGTCGGCGGACGATTGATAAAACCGGTCTGACCGGAATTCTGTGAAGCGGCATATACCGATGCTTCGCCAAACGTCTCGAACAGATTGGCCTGTTTGGATAACGCATCGTATCCGGGTTCGCAATAATCTCCAGACGCAGGTAACTCCTCAACGGAAACCAATTGAGGACCGCCCGTGGGCGCCCTCAATTCCGGCCTCTCTATCAGAGAAAGGGTGAAGATGCCTCCTGCAACTGCAACGATCGCTGCAAGGAACATCCTCCTACTTTTTGGGGCACGCATAAGCCTCCTTCGGAACAGTCCTGGAAAAACACCTTTGCGCAGTTAATACCAGGTTCGAATCGCTGTCAACAAAGCGCGCATCACTGTCTTGCAGAGGGTTCGCCGCTCTCCCGGGCTGGAACGGCAAACGCAAAGAGCGCGACCGTCACGGCAAAGAGCGTCATCGCGCTCAGCGCCAGCGACCGGTGAACACCGATCAACGCGCCGGCAACGCCGACAGTTACTCCACTGAAAGCGCGGAAACCGAAGGCGGACATACTGAAAAGACCGATCAAACGTCCACGGAGGTGGGCGGGCGCCAGAATCTGCACGACAGTCTGCGCTGAAGAATAAAATGCAAGATTCAGGATACCGGCCAAGAATAGCAATACCAGCGACAAGTAGTAATTAGTTGAAAATGCAAAGGCCGTAATCGCGATACACCAGAGAATGGCACAAGCAATGGCGTTTAGGGGTTTGGCCTGAAGCCAGCCCTTTCCTTCGAGGAGGAACCCGCCAAACACAGCTCCCGCCGCACTGGCCATGAGCAGCGCGCTGTAGGCGAAATCGGCACGGCCCGCACCGAGATCGTCGGCAAAGGCAGGCATCAGCGTCTGAAATATATTACCGACAAGCAATGACGCGCTCCCGCCCAGGATAATCATGGTGATGATCGGCCGGTTCTGCGCAACTGCCCGGAGAACGTCGATGGCATCATTCCACGCCAGGCGCTTCGCCGCCGACGATCCTTCCCGAAGGTGTCCCGTGTATGGAACAACCATCAGCCACAAGGTCAACGGAATATAAATAAGGATGTTCGCAACAAGCGCCAGAGGAGGGCCCAGCACCAGCATCAACCCGGCTCCCACGGCAGGACCGAAGAGTATCCCCAACTGCCGGCTGGTGGCATTGAGCCGTACGGCGCTCTGGAGATGTTCGATGCCGACAATGTCATGGATCAACAACTGCTCGGCCGGTGCCCACATCACTCCGGCGATTCCATGAATAATCAGCAGAATGCCTGCATGCCAGACCTGAATTGTATTTGTGAAAAAGAGTACAGCCCACGCCGCGGACACGCCCATGAACAGGATCTGGGCAATCTGAATTATCTTCCGGCAGTCGTAGCGATCGGCAATACCGCCGAAGTACACCGAAAGCAATAGAAACGGGGTCCAGTGGCTGATCTCCGCGAATCCGGCCAGCGTCGGCGAGTGGAACTTTTGAAACAATAACCAGTAACTCACGACGTGCTCGATGTTGTCCGCCATCATCGCGAGGATCGTCCCAATGAAGAAGAAGCGGAAGCTTCGGTGATACAGGGCGGCAAACGCGAGCTGTTTGGTGGGTTGTGGCAATAGTTTTTCGGTCATAAAATCTGATTAAAAGGCGTGGAAGTTCTTGGATTCCAGTATCCGTCTGAGCTTGTCCAGACAGCGCAAGCGGATACATCCGACGCTCTCCTTCGATAGATCGATGGCGGCGCCCGCCTCCTCATAATCGACAGGGGCTCGCTGAAGAAGAGCAACTCGATGAGCCTACGGCACCGCAACGGCATCTCGGCCATAGCTTCTCTGAGGATGGCCTCCTTTTCCGCTGCCAGGTAGATGCTCAGCGTGTCGACCGCACGTTCCAGACGGGGATTTTCCAGGAAGGCGCCAATCTTTTCCCGCTCAGCGCACTTCCGCCTGAGAAAATCGTTGCTCTCTCTGATCGTGATGGTCAATATCCAGGAACGCAGTTTGCCGGCGTCACGCATCGACGGCATGTTCTTCAAAATTTCGAGGCAGACGATCTGGAAGATTTCATGGCGGTCGTCATGATCGAATCCGAAGAGGACGGGCACCGAATAGATCAGCCGTTTGTAACGTTGCAGGAGCATTTCCCAGCCCTGGGAATCCCCTGCCAAGCAGGCTTCGACAAGGTGCTGATCCGACAGCGTGACCGCAGGATCCGTAGCCATATCCTCCCCAACCCGATGAATGAACACGGGCTAGCGCCTTCGTAAAGGGTCTCTGGCGTTAACGCGCCCCGCACCGAGATACATTCCGGGATTAAGATACGCGATCGATTCCGCCGTGTCGAGCATGCGCCGAACACTGTCGGCAGCGGGTGCTGTGGATTTGGAGCGGACGAGAGCCGCTTCAGCGGATACTACGGCCGCTGCGAAGGAAGTGCCTCCAATGCCGGCGTACAATCCAGCCGGACACGTCGATATCAAAGCCTCGCCCGGAGCGGCGACCTTTACCGCAGTCCCATAATTCGAGAATCGGGCTTTGCGATCTTCGCGGTCCGTAGCGGCAACACCAGGTACAGCCCGATGAGACGCCGGGAAAGTAGTACTAACGAGCGAGTTCTTGTTGCCCACCGAAGCCACCAGGATCACGCCACGACGTTCAGCCAGTTCGCGAATCAGGTCCGGGTCCGAGTTATTCATGGTTAAGGCAGAACTCTTCCCAGCGAGGGGTGAGGAGAGGAAAAACCGGACCCAAGGTTACGGCATTTCAACTGGCGAGTACAGGAAACGGTCGAGCAGGCCGAGGTAGCTATAGTGGTTTCCTGCCGTGGTATACTCCGGCACAACAAGTCCGAGGAGGCCCATCGTGAAACATAGAATTCCCGTAGCCGCAAGCACGGTTTTGTCGCTGTTCGCGATCGCGTCTGTGTGGGCGCATCACTCGCCCTCGGCCATCTTCGATATGGCGAAGCGGATCTCGGTTACGGGCACGCTCACAAAGATCGATTGGGTCAATCCGCACATCGTGATGGAAATGGAAGCCAAAGGCGAAGGTGGAAAGACCGATCACTGGACATTCGAAAGCAACCCTCCTTCGTGGTACCGCAGCGTCGGGCTGGCGCGGGCGGATTTCGCCAAGGCAGTCGGAGAGACGGTTACTGTGGAAGGCGTACGCGCCAAGGATGGTACGACATACGGATATATGCAAAAAATCAAGTTACCCGATGGCACATCGCTGGAGTTGGTTAACGGCGCGGATCCCAAGTAACGGAGGTGAGAACATGGCGAAACTACTCTTGAGCGTCTTCGTTTGCGTGATCCTGATTTCGACATCGGCGCTGGCGCAACAGAATGGCAGCGCGCCGGTGAAGCGCGCTCCCGCGACCCATCCTGACCTGAGCGGCCTCTGGACCTATGCAATCGATCGGGCACCGGCTGCGCTGAAAAAGGAAGTGAATGGGACGCTGACCATCCAGAAGATCGATCAGAGCGCGCGGCACGGTGACGCCACTTCCCTTCGAGGCGTATTGCCCTCGACACCGGCACCTTCCTACAAACCGGAGTTCCGGGCCAAAGTCAAAGACCTCTTCGACCACGAAAGCAAAACGGACCCCGTATTCTACTGCGGCAGGCCAGGAGTGCCACGCATAGGTTCTCCGCGCAAAATCGTGCAATTGCCCACCGAAACGATCTTCTTCTATGAAGATATCTCCGGCGATCCGTATCGCATCATTCCGACCGACGGCCGTCCGCACAACCCCAGGGCCAACCCCTCACATTACGGCGACTCGGTGGGCAGATGGGAGGGCGATGTGTTCGTCGTGAATGCCAGGAACTTCGTAGAGGATTCCTGGTTCGGCGAGGATGGCTACTTTCATAGTGCCGAGATGCGCGTCATAGAGCGGCTCTGGAAAGACGGGCCGAACCTCGTCTGGCAGGCGACGGTGGAAGATCCCGTCGTGTTGGCTGCTCCCTGGGTGATGCCGCCACGTCTCATCAGGCCATCGACGGATCCGTTGGAAGAATCGCCCAAGTGCGTCGAAAGGGACGGGCCCAAGCTTCTGAACAACGACCATCATCTTCAACGATAGGACCTCTTTCGCAACAGCTGACCGAACTGTAGCGGCGGTCTATGACCGCCGGTATTTCGTTGGTTCAAGGAAAAACCGGCGCTCACAGAGCGCCGCTACAGTTGTTCCTCGGTTGGGCCACCGGCGTGCTAAAAGAAAGCGGCACCGTCAGTCCGGCGCCGGGGAGCCGCGCCGCAGTATCTTCATCGGTGTTTTCGTTTGTTTCCGGCGGCGTGACAGTGACCGAAAGCGGAATTGCCACAACGGCTACCGCTCAATCGTTCCGCGTTTTTGCGGAATTCGACTCCGCGCAATCGATACGGACGGGTATTGCGATTGCGAACCTCAGTTCTGCCTCGACGACGGTGCAGCTTGAATTGCTGGACCTCGACGGGCAACGGCGGGCGTGTCCGGATCGTCCACTATTACTGGAAACGGCCACCTCTCGCTCTTCCTGAACGAATTGCCCGGATTTCAAAATCTGCCGGCGTCTTTTCGAGGTGTATTGCGCATTTCGTCAAGCCTGCCCATTTCAGCGATCGGATTGCGAGGACGGTACAACGAACGCGGCGATTTTCTAATCTCCACCACACCTGCGATCGCGGAAAATACACCCACGACTACTGGTGAGCTTGGGTTTCCACACATCGCCACCGGAGGCGGCTACACAACCGAATTCCTGCTCTTGAATCGCGGAACTGCATCTGCCGGCACGATATCCATATTTTCCGAGTCGGGAGACAGACTACCGCTGCCGATAAGCAAGTGAGTCACAAGAAGCACGTAGTCGTGGGCTTTACGCCCGCGTTCAAACAATCAAAGAATTCTTCTGGAGGTATTTGAGCGCGGGCATGAAGCCCACGGCTACGTGCTTCTTGCGGACGGTTCCTTCTCTTGCCGTTAAGTGGAGCGTCCGGATTGCGGACCGTTGCCGCGCAGGTGTTGAACCGGGACAGCGTGTCCCCAGGCGATATCGTCGATCGAAACTCCGATTGCAGCCGCCAGGCGCCGGCGCTCGGAAGGACTCGGCGTGTAGTTGCCGCTTACAATGGCTTTAACCAGTTTCGGATCCAGGCCCGCGGCTGCGACGAGCTGATCAACGCTCATTCCGGCCTCTTCCATGTAGCTTGCCAGAGGTTTCATCTTGGCGCCATCATATCACGGACAAATGTCGATAAGCTTGACCGGCCCGCATGTTGGAAGGATGATTCTGTGCATGGAGGCAGCATGCATCGACTACTTTGCGTCCTGATCCTGTGTGTTGTCGAGGTACGCGCTCAGGAAGCTCTACCCAGGGATGTATATCCGGAGTCCCGCAACCGGCTCCCCGCTGTCAGTGCTGTCAACTCGGCCGCGCCCCTGGGAGTGGCTGCGATACGGCTTCACGGATCAGGAGCGACTGTCCGGTGGGATTCGGCGCTCGGGCGCGCGCTGACGGAACTGGCGATCCTGACGTCGGCCCGCGAACATGACCAGCCGTACGAGTGGTCGCTCCATGAGATGGAAGCGATCGCGGTGGGTTTGGATCCGGCTGTCATCGACGTCGTGCGGCACCGGAAACCGCTCAACGGAATCGGCGAGAAGGAGTCGGCCGTCATCCAGGCCGGCCGCGAGATCTTCGGAACGCACAAACTGAGCTCGGAGACTTACGCTCGGGCATTAAAGCTCCTTGGTAAGAGCAACCTCGTGGACATTGTTGATCTGATGGCCAACTATGCTGCTACCGCCACGAGATTGAGCGCCATCAATCAGCAAATGCCTCCCGGCTGGAAGCAGTTCTTGCCGCTGCCATTCACTCCGCCTGATGACATTTATCCCGACTCGAGAAGCCGCCTTCCCCTCATCCGAAGCCAGGCCCAGAATACGGCAGCAGCGCCCGGACTCTACACACGCAATCTCGCTCCCGAAGGCACGGGCCCGGCGCATATCAGGCGTCACCAGGGAAGCCGCCAGTCCCTGGAAAGCAGCGTTGGACGCCGGTTGATGGGTTTGGCGATCCTCGTCACGGCGCGCGAGCACGATGCACAGTACGACTGGACGATGAACGAGGTCGCCGCACTGAAAGACGGACTCGAGCCCGCGATCATTGACCAGGTGCGCCATCGCCAGACTCCAACGGGCCTGGCTGACAAGGAAGCTGTCCTTATCGAATTCGGCCGCGAACTTTTCCGCAAGCACACCGTCAGCCCGCAAACCTACGCCCGCGCGTTGAAGATTTTCGGAGAGAGAGATCTTGTGGACATGGTCGATTTGATGGCGCAGCATGCCGGGGATAGCACACTGTTGACCGCCTTCGATCAGCACCTGCCCGCCGGTCAGAAACCGTTGTTGCCGATCCCGTGAGGAAATTTCAACCTATGCGAAACAGATTTACATCCATGATGCTTGTGATTGCCACCGCTGCCGTAGTTGGCGGTGCATCGCTCGCTGTGATACCAGGTGCTGGTCAATCACAGGGGCGAACGACCGACGGAAAACCCGACTTCAGCGGGATTTGGCAGGCGAACACCACGGCGAATTGGGACCTTCAAACCCACGAAGCGCGTCCCATGGTCGCCCAGCCCGGAGTGTACCCGGACGTTCCGGTCCTGGCCGCACCCGTAGTCGCACTCGGCTCTTTAGGTTGGATTCCTCCGGGGTTGGGCGTGGTGGACGGCGATGAGATTCCTTACCAGCCGTGGGCGGCACAGCGGAAACGCGAAAACGCCGCCAACTGGCTGGACCGCGACCCGGAACTTAAATGCTACATGCCGGGCGTGCCGCGCGCGATGTATCTGCCGTACCCATTCCAGATTGTTCAAAGCGCCAACAAGATCATGATGGTTTTCGAGTTTGCGAATGCTCAGCGGACAATCCATCTCGATAACGTTGAGCCTTATCCCGGCGAGGCCTACATGGGACATTCGGTTGGGCACTGGGAAGGGGACACGCTGGCCGTCGACGTCTCCAGCTTTACGCCCTACACCTGGTTCGACAGGTCCGGAAACTTCCACAGCGATGAGTTGCACGTTGTGGAACGATACACACCCATCAGCCGTGACGCGATCCGTTACGAAGCCACGATCGAAGACTCGAAAGTATTTACCCGGCCATGGAAAATCAGCTTGCCACTCTATCGTCGTCTGGAGTCCAATGCCCGAATCATGGACTTCAAGTGCATCGAGATGGTTGAAGAAACACTGTATGGACATCTGCGCAAGCAGCCGCTTGTAAAGCACTGGGAAGGGAGAACAATGCTGGTGGACATCACTCGCAAGGTTCCCCCGGGCGAAGACGTGTACGAGCGGCTGTGGTCTGGCAATCCGCCCGAGGACAAGTAAGAAGGAGGACGAGTTCAATGCGAGCAAAACTGGCCGTTATTGTTGCCGGCGTCGCTGCGCTTCTATTTCTGGCTGTAGTACCCGCGTGGTCGCACCACGCATTTGCGGCCGAATTTGACGCCAATCAGCCAGTCAAGTTTAAAGGCGTCGTCACGAGGATGGAGTGGACAAATCCTCACGTATGGATCCACGTTGATGTGAAACAGCCCGATGGCACTGTGGAGAAGTGGTCCGTTGAAGCAGGCACGCCGAATGTCTTGTTCCGTCGAGGTTTTACGAAGGACGCTCTCAAGGCGGGAACGGAAATCGTCGTCGATGGCTACCGGTCGAAGGATGGGACACGGCGGGCAAATGGCAGGGACCTTACACTACCTGATGGGCGCGTGCTCTTTCTGGGTGGGTCTTCGCCTGATGCCCCGAAATGAACAAGAACGCGGGCTGAAGCCCGCGACTACATTGGAACGCGCGTGGACCTGGAACGCGTCGACCTGAAATGTAGTCGCGGGCTTCAGCCCGCGTTCTTTACTGTTGTGGAGCCGCTCCTCCAGTAGCGTTGTCCTGGGTTGCCGGATCCGGCCCGCGGCCCTCCGCAAAAGCTTTCTCTGCAGCACGCGTGTTTGCAAGCATGCCGATCAGGCCGTAATTGCCCTCGTGGCATCCTCCTTCATAGACCTGATTCGCTTGATTGTTGTTTTTCGACAGCTCCTGGACGGCTGTCCATGGTCTAGTCCACGTCGTTGGATCCTCGATCGTCACCTGGAACGAAAGCGTGTTCTCATCGACACGCCTGTAGCGTTCGATGAGATGCAGGTTCTCGCGGGATCCCTGGAACTCCGTCTTTTGCGTGAAGTTGGTGATGTCCACGACCAGTGTATCCCCTTCCCACCGGCCAATCGCGTCGCCGAACCGCTGGCGGATATGGCTCGGCAGATGGGGACGGTTCCCAATCGGGATGATCCGGCTGAAACCTTGCCCCTGGCCGATGTCGTAGTTGATCGCCACCGCACCGGGGGACTGCACAATCCGCGCCGCGCCACCGAAACTTCCCGATTGGAGTAACACCGGAAGGTTGTTTCCGAAACAGCGCTCTGGTCCGCTTCGATCCTCGGGGCCGTCGGAGCGATTGATGCGGTCGAGGTTGTAGTCCGGGGAGCGCTCCGCTCTCCTCGGTGAAATCGGACCAGGTCTTCCGCCGGAGGTGCCTTGCAGTAATGCCTGAAGATACTCTCGCTTTGTTGCGATTCTCTTCTGGCCCTCCGCACTCAAGGGTGGGATTCTTCCGTCAGGCGGATCCGTAATCAGCGACGTGCGCCTGCCCCGGAGCAGCGACGGGTCGCCGAACCAGTGCTCGTTATAGGCACGGGCAACGTCGCGTTCGGTTCCCGTCCCCTCACGGCTGTCACGGCCCGGACGCTTCGCCTGTTCGGCCAGTTGCCGCTCGGCGGCGGCGATTTCAGCTTCCGTCAGAAACTCTCTCGTGCCGAACTCTCTGGGTCGTTCCAACGGCGTAACGAACCGGTTACTCCATATGCCCTGCAGGTCCGGATCACCCCAGGGCGTCCGGAGCGCCTGGCCTCCAGCCGAGGCCGGCGCCAGCAACAGGGCTACAAACATCGCACTCAGTGCAATTCTCATATCAAACCTCTCGCGACGGCAATTTTAACACCTTGCACAGAGGGCAGGAACACAAAGACACAAAGGGCACAAAGACACAAAGAAGGCCGCCATCAAAAAATTATTTAAGGCGGCCTTCTTTGTGTCTTTGTGCCCTTTGTGTCTTTGTGTTCCTGCCCTGTATGATGCTGGGACTAATCGAACTACAGGAGAACAACGCATGAAATCTACGAAGCAGCCCGTATTCGTTGTCTTCGTTCTGATCGCTCTTTGTCACCTTGCGATCCATCCGGCGATGTTTGCCCAAAGCGGGAACAATGAGCGCTGGGTCGGCACGTGGTCTACGTCTGAGGTAGGTCGTCCGCAGACTCCACCACCGCCAGCCCCGGCTCTGCCGCCCTTCCAGGCCAATCAATGTCCAGCGGCGCCCCCGGCGGCACCAACGTTCATGCACTTCAACAATCAAACATTGCGTCAAATTGTGCACACCAGCATCGGTGGTTCGAGAGTGCGGGTTGTACTCAGCAATGTGTACGGAACCGAGCCGCTCATGATTGGTGCGGCCCACGTCGCGCTCCGCGACAAGGACTCGTCGATCCAGGCAGGATCCGGCCGGCCGCTAACGTTCAGCGGAAGGCCGGTCGTTTCGATTCCTGCGAACGCCGTGGTGTACAGCGATCCGGTCAATTTGACCGTACCGCAGATGGCCGACCTGGCCATCGACCTTTACCTGCCCGGCAACACTGACAGGCCAGGGCCGCTCACGATGCACACTGGTGCGTTCCAGACCAGCTACGTCTCGGAAACAGGCAATCATGCAGGCTCGGCCAGGCTGCCGGCGGTAGCAACGGCGCAGAATTGGTTCGTCATACATCGCGTCGAGGTGCCGGCGCCTGAATCAATGGGCGGCCTCGTCACGTTCGGCGATTCAATTACTGACGGCACACGCTCGACGCCGGACAGGAACAATCGCTGGCCCGATCAGCTCGTGAGGCGAATGCTGTCGCAGGCGACACCCATCAGGATGGGCGTGATGAACGCTGCCATCGCCGGCAATCGCGTGCTGAACGAGGGCGCTTTTCAGGCGGGTATCAACGCGCTGGCCCGCTTCGAGCACAACGCGCTCTCGCAACCCGGTGTTACGCACATCATCTTGATGGAGGGTATCAACGACATTGGAAATGCGCGTACAAATCCGACGCCCACGGCCGAGGACGTGATCGCCGGCTACAAGCAGCTCATCGAGCGGGCCCACTCGAACGGGCTGAAGATCTACGGCGCTACGCTGACTCCGTTCTATGGCGCGGCATATTACACCGATGTCGGCGAGGCGAAGCGCCAGGCGGTGAACCAGTGGATCCGGACCAGCAAGGCCTTCGACGCAGTGATCGACTTCGACGCCGCCACGCGCGACCCGAACGATCCAAAGAAGTTCCTGGCGGCCTACGACTCCTGCGACCACCTGCATCCCAGCGATGCGGGATATAAAGCCATGGCCGACACTGTTGATCTCGGGCTGTTCAAGGCTGCACCCGCTTCTGCGCGAAGGGCGGGCCAGTAATTACAGCGGTCTTGACGCGGCCTTTCTTGAGCCTGCATTCTTAGCCGCGGAGCGGCGGCAGAGTGTAGCCCCGGGCGCGAGCCCGGGGTTACAGTTGCCCCTGGATCTCAGCTCCGGAGGAGCGCAAGATTCAAATCGGCTCGATGAATCTTGCGCCCCTTTCGGGGCTGGAATTCCTACGCAATCCAGTCCACGGGCTTGCGCCCGTGGCTACATTCTTACGCCGCTCCGCGGCTAGCTGGAGCGGCCAAGCTCCTTACGTATTCGATCTTTTACGGGACCTTCCGGCGCTTCTTTGAGATACATCTCAAGCTGCCGGATGACAGCAGTCGAATTCCGGCGGCGCAGATAAATCTTGGCCAGAAGCAAGTGCACATCGGCGATGCGGTGGGTCCGTGAATCGGCTTCGAGTGCCATGGCCTCGGCATCGTCGAAACGCTCCTGCACGAAATACGCATTCGCCAGCGCGAAATAAGGGTCGCCTTCTCCGGGAAATGTCCGCATAGCGTCCGCTAGAACTGTACCGGCATCATCGAACCGCTTTTGCCTGACATACACTTCAGCAAGATTGAGCGAGAAATAAAGCGAGCGACCCAGCACGATCGCGCGTTTGAACGACTGTTCCGCGCGGTCCAACCGTTCAAGGCGCCGATAACAATTGCCCAGGTCGTTGTGTGCCGAAGCATCGTCGGCATAGATGCTCAGCCCCTTTTCGAAATGATCGATGGCCTTCCCGCAGTCGCCCCGCTTCATCCTGCCTCGAGCGCGATCGAATTCCTTCCGCGCGTCTTTTGGAATCAGGTAATCCTGCAGCGGCATGACAATCGGCCCAGGCGCACGCCGGCCCGCGGCTGGGCGTAACTCGATCGTAACAATGCCGTGATCTCCCGGAGAAAATGCATCCATCTCGATGGTCGCCCGCTCATATGCGGGATGCTCCACGGAAATGAAGTACCGGCCTTGCGCGGGAAGAGAGAAACCGAATCGCCCAAGACTGTCGGTATATTGCTCGTTAACAGGCTGTCCGGACTGCACAACGGCCACTCTCGCGAAGGGGACAGCCTGGTTCCCGCCGGCCATGAAAACCCGGCCATCGATTTGTGCAGGCTGTGCAAGGAGTGTGAGGAACAGGATGCCTGTCATCATGCAGGCATGGTATAGTTCAAACGAACATGAGTCTAATCGATTGTTCGAATCGGGATGATGAGGAATATTCATGCTCTGTCTTGAAGTGCGCCATCTGAAACTGGTGACGGCAATTGCGGACCAGGGCAGCGTTACGAGCGCGGCAAATCATCTGAACCTCACGCAATCGGCCTTGAGCCACCAGTTACGTGATATTGAAGACCGGCTGGGTACCACGCTTTTTCAGCGGGTATCTAAAAGGATGATCCTGACGGCGGCAGGCGAACGGCTCCTGGATTCCGCGCGCAGTGTTCTGAACGAACTGAGCCGCGCCGAGGAGGAAATTCGAGGCCGCTCCGAACAATTTGAAGGCCTTCTGCGACTTAGCACCGAGTGCTACACCTGTTACCACTGGTTGCCCTGCCGGCTGAAGTTGTTCAAGGAGCGATATCCAAAAGTCGAAGTACGCATTCTGGCGGAAGCCACCCGACGCCCATTCCAAGCGTTACTGGACGGCAAGCTCGATCTGGCGGTGGTTTCAACGAAAGTCCGGAATCAACGACTGCTCTACAAGGCGATCTTCAAAGACGAAGCTGTCATTGTGGTGCACCCGGATCATCAGCTTGCCCGCAAAGCTTTTCTTGTGGCCGAGGACTTCGCCAACGAACATCTGATCACCTATACCGCGCCGAAAGAAGAGTTGACCGTGTATCAACAGGTACTGGTTCCGTCAGGAGTTGTTCCACGCGCGCACTCTCAGTTCGAACTGACTGAGGCCATCCTGGAGATGGTAAAGGCGGGAATGGGAATCACTTTGATAGCGCGATGGGCGGCGGCGCCGTACCTGGAATCCGGTGCTTTGAAAGCCGTGCGGCTGACACGAGCCGGCCTTCATCGAACGTGGTCGGCAGTGATGATCCGCCAGAAAACTCAACCCGGCTATCTGACGGATTTTGTAAAAATCCTTGCGAGTCGGCCGACGCCCGAGACCGAAATCGTCCGGGCGTAGCTACGTTATACTGTTCAAACATGAAAAGTGCGAGTCAGGAAAGTATTGATGCCCGTGATGGGGTCCAGTCGAGTGCGCGGCTCATACTCGACGTGGCGAGGGCGGCGAGCCATCTTGAACTGGCGGAAGTGCTCGAATCGCTGATCGCCACCCTGAAACCGACGATCAACTTCCACGCAGTAGCCGTTTTCGTCATCGAGGGTGAATACGCCCGGCTGCACTCTCTACATGTCGAAGGCATCGAGAGGAGAGCCGGCGAGCCCGTCGAGAGTGTCCTGGCGCGCGTAGCGGCTCGCCGCAACATGCCTCCTCCCGGAGATCCTATCAAGCAACCGCTCAGTGATCATCACGTCAGTGCGGTTGCGTCTTCCCGCCGGCCCTTCGTTTGCAGGGACCTCCAGCGGGAGCAACTGTTTCCGCGGGACGAAAAACTTCTGCAGTACGGCGTCCAGAGCTATATCTCCCTGCCGCTGATAAGGCGCGACGAGGTCATCGGCGCCGTGGATTTCATCTCATTCGAGAAGAGAGCCTTCGACGACAGCGAAGTGCAGCTGCTTCAGGATGTTTTGGAAATTGTCTCTATCGCCGTCTCGAACGCCCTTGCATACGAGGAGATCACGGCGCTCAAAGAACAGCTCCAGGCCGAGAATCGTCTGCTCCAGGATGAGATTGTTCAACGTTCGATCTATGAAGAGATCGTCGGCTCGTCGCAGTCTCTTCGTAATGTGTTGGGCGCAATCGACAAGGTGGCGCCCACGGATTCCACCGTCCTCATCACCGGAGAAACTGGAACGGGCAAGGAATTGGTGGCTCATGCGATTCACAAGCGGTCGCCCCGGTCCGGACGCGCGCTGGTAAAAGTCAATTGCGCTGCGCTCCCGGCTGAACTGATTGCAAGCGAATTATTTGGGCATGAAAAGGGCGCATTCACCGGCGCCTTGCAGCAGCGGATCGGACGTTTCGAGACGGCCCATAGCGGAACAATCTTTCTGGACGAAATCGGCGAACTAACACAGGAAATGCAGATCGCGCTGCTGAGAGTGCTTCAGGAAAAGGAATTCGAACGGGTAGGCGGCAACAAGACTATCCACACGGACGTACGTGTCATCGCTGCAACCAATCGCAACCTGGAACGCGAGGTTGCCGACGGACGTTTTCGCACCGACCTTTATTACAGGCTGAATGTCTTTCCGATGCACGTTCCCTCTTTGCGGGAGCGGGCGGATGACATCCCGGTTCTGGTGGATTACTTCATCTCCCGCTTCGCGGGCCGGATGGGAAAACGTATTCGCCAGATCGATAAGCGGACATTCGATGCAATGCAGCAGTACTCCTGGCCAGGCAATATTCGCGAACTGCAAAATGTCATCGAGCGCGGGGTGATTCTTGCAGAGGCCGAAGTGTTTCGGATCGATCCCGGCACACTGCCGCAGGAATCCCGGGGAAGTGCAGAAATCGCCGCGCCCGCCGGCGAAGGCACACGCGAGCAGCAGAAGGCTCGCATCGAAGCTGTTTTGAAAGAAACGCGCGGGCGCATCGCCGGGCCGGATGGGGCGGCAGCTCGGCTCGGCATGCCCGCATCGACGCTTGAATCGAAAATCAGGACGCTGAAGATCAATAAGCACTTGTTCCGCGGTAATCCGTGATTATGATTATGGTCCGTGGCTTGCACGGTATAGTAGAAGGAGAGTCACGAAGTCAGTGTTAAAGATTACTCCAAGTCGAGAAAACGAAAAGTGCCGGGTGCGGCTCTGCGGCCAGCTCACTAAAGAGTATCTGCCGGAGGTGGAGCGCACGCTCACCAGCGAAGGCAGCGAATCCGAAACGGTCGCCCTTGACCTTGCGAATGTGACCTTTGTAGACCGCGAGGCGATGGTCTTTCTGTGCTCGGCCAAGGCCAGAAACATCGCAATTGAAAACTGTCCATCCTATGTAATTCGCTGGATCCAGCAGGAACGCCTCTGCGGCGGCGCTTCCAGCGATGATCCCCAGCAAACCAAATCCTCCAAGCCCTGAATCTTTCGCGACCGTTCGTGATTTCGTGAAGGCTTTCGCGAACGACTCTGCTCTTTCTGATTAGCCGCAGATTACGCGAATCACGCGGATGGGAGCGCTAAACACGCGCAATCTCAATTGCAGCAAGAGATTGCGCGCCCATCCGCGTAATTCGCGTAATCTGCCGCTTCAACCATCTTGTTCTGGCACAGGCCGTGCAGTACGGGGCGCGTGAGCTATGAGGTGGTTCTGATAATCATTATTCTCGTGCTGCTGTTGATCGCCGGGATCGCGCTGATTGCGGATGCAGGAAGACGCGTCTTGCGGGATCGAAGGAGGTAACCCGTGCTTTATTTGCTGAAAATTTACGCTTTGGTGGCCGGCACTGTGTTTGGTTTGTCCGGCATGGTCATTCTGGCTTTGCTCGCATGGCGCGAGGTTAAAGCGTTTGCAGCGGCCCGGCATCGAATCCAGGAACGCCTTGCAAGCTTCATAACTCAGCCGGAGTTTTTCGCGACTCGCCTCGCGATTTCGCGAAGCTTTTCGCGAACGCGCCGCGCTACTCCGCTCGTTTCGCACAAATTTCAATGAGTTAGCAATTGGCAGCGCCGTTGCAAAAGGATCGGTGAATCTCAAGGAGGTTTAAGACAATGAATAAATCGATTGTTTCCAGGAGTGGAGCCAGCGCCTTGCTGGCGGCCGTCGTTGTGGTTTTTGTTTTCGGAGCAACAGCCATGGCGCAGGTGGAGAATCCTTCACAGGTTACTGTTCAGGGGACCGCGTTGATAACGAAAGACACGACTGGCGGGACGACGTCCCACAGCGCGACAGAATCAGGTGGTTTCCTTCTCGGATATTCATACCAGTTCAGTCGCTGGGCTGGAGTCGAAGGCAATTACGGCTTCACGCGGAACACGCAAAACTATCTCGGATCCTTTGGCGGGTCGTCACTACAAGCCAATTTTCACGAAATCACGGGAGCGTTTGTAGCGCACATCCCCGTGAATGTTCGCAGGGTCCGGCCTTATGCTCTGGCCGGAGCCGGCGCACTGGTGTTTGATCCCACTGATAAATTTGTGGTCAGCGGAGCCGCCCGGCAGACGAAAGCGACGTTTCTCTACGGCGGCGGAGTGAATTTCGACGTCACGAGGAACTTTGGAGTCCGCACCGAATATCGTGGACTCGTATACAAGGTGCCGGACTTCACGATCGACAGTTTAAAGCTCGACAAGATCACCCACCTCGCACAACCCTCCGTCGGATTCTACTTCCGATTTTAATCCTCCTCGCACGGGCGCCCGCCGTCGGCTGACGGCGGGCGCCCCGCCGCCTGGCAATGAATCATGTACAATTTGGCCAGGAAAGCGCGTGCCCGAACAGAACATACTTCTTCAAACCCTCGACACTCGTTGGCAGCGACACGGTTCCGAATCGGGATTGCGAACGGCCCTGGTTTATTTGTTTGTTCTCACCACCTGTGGATTGGCAATCTGGCTGACCCTTTCTCCGGCCTTTCCGGTACTGGCGCGAATAATTGAAGAGCGGGGGCTTTCGCGTTCTCCTCTGGGGATAATGGCCATTGCTTGTGCCGCGGTAGACGATGTTACCGCTTGGTGCATCCTGGCCTTCGTGCTTGCGATTGCGACATCAGGGGACCTTGGCGGGTCGGTCCTTACCCTTTTCCTGCTTCTGGTCTACACCGGTACGATGGTCCTCTTGTTGAAGCCGATCCTTTCGCGAATCGCTCCGCAGTATGGAGGCCAGGATGTCGCGAATTCACGTGAACCAAGGCATATGTCGCTCGCAGTGGGTTTTATTTGTTTCGCGTTGCTGGCGGGTCTGGTCACGGAAGCGATTGGGGTTCACGCGTTATTCGGCGCTTTCCTTGCGGGGATCGTTATGCCGCCCGGAAGGTTGCGGGAATTCTGCAAGGACCGGCTGGAGACAACGGTCGCAGGTCTGCTATTACCACTCTTCTTCGCGTTTACGGGTTTGCGTACACAAATTACTCTGCTTGGAAATTCGTCCTTATGGCTGATCTGTGCCTTCGTCATTGGAATTGCGATCGTGGGGAAGCTTGGCGCGAGCATGCTCGCTGCCCGATTGAGTCGATTCGAATGGCGCGAGGCGTTTGCGCTTGGCGCATTGATGAACACGCGAGGCCTGATGGAACTCGTTGTTCTGAATATCGGTCTTGATCTTGGTATTCTCTCGGCACCTCTTTTTGCCATTATGGTGCTGATGGCTCTCGTGACTACCTTTATGACGGCGCCTCTGGTGTCGCTGGCCCGGATTGAACAGGACACCGCGGATTAGGGCATGATCACGGTTATTTCCATGCTCCGCGGTGTTAATGTTGGGGGTCACAACAAGATCAGGATGGACGAACTCCGAGCCGTCTATGCTTCCCTCGGACTGCACGACCCACAAACCTACGTACAAAGCGGCAACGTCGTCTTCAGGACTGATGCGCGGGACCTCGTCCCGTTAGCCACGAAAATCGAGAAGGCGATCGAGCGAAAGTTCGGCTTTCGGCCCGACGTCATTCTGCGCACCACTTCCGACCTGAGAGACGTGATTGCAAAAAATCCGTTCGCGGCGCGTCGCGGAATCGATCCAAGGAAACTCGTGATCACTTTTCTTCCCGTTGATCCCGGACCGGAAGCGCGGGACAAAGTACTGAAAATGAAGCCTGACCCCGAGGAAGTACGATTCGACGGCCGGGAACTCTACATTTATTTTCCTGACGGCATGGGGCGGTCAAAACTGGTACCGGCGCTGGGAAAGGCGTTGAAGAACGCCGGGACGGGCAGAAACTGGAATACGGTTACGAAGCTGCTCGAGATTGCTGAGAGGCTTGAAGCGCCCGCCGGATAGTGGTAGTGAGGGCCGCCTCTGCCGGTGGCGGGCAGCCCATTCGAATTTCGGAGCTGTCCTCAGCGGACACGTAGCCGTGGGCTTTATGCCCGCGTTCAAGCACAATCAAAGAATTCCTCTGGAGGTATTTGAACGCGGGCATAAAGCCCACGGCTACGTGCATACCCCAAGATTTGGGCTAACTTGGGTTAGTTCTTGTGGGCCTGGATGTTTCCCTTCCCCGCCGGCCCGGAGTACTCGAGCACAACAGTGTTGCCGACACGAATAATGATGGCCATGGTGTCGTTACGTCCGGGTTCCCCGGCATCCGCGAACTTCCATTCGACGGTAGCGGGCCTCCCATTGACCGTTCCAACGCCGGTTCCGACGATGGTATCGAAATTCACGCCCTTCTGTTTCGGGCTGATCGCTGCATCGTCATAGCAAACCACGCTCGTCGTGGACTTCAGTTCGAACTCGTTGTCCCGCTCCCACTCTACTTCGAGTTCGCTCTTCTTACCTGACAGGCTGCAGCTCATTTCAATTTCGGCATGGAGCCTGTTGACTTCACCGCTGCCCGTCATCTTCCCAGCCGTGGAAACACTCGCGAACGTCGCGGTTGCTGTGTGGTTGGCGTTCATGGTCAGGGTGCAGGTTCCGGTTCCGGTGCAGTCGCCGGACCAGCCAAGGAAGATCGAACTTTTCGAAGGTGTCGCCGTGAGCACTACCGCCTGGACGGCTGGGAAGGTCGTGTAGGTTTCCGAGCAGTCGTCGCCGCAGTTGATACCCTTTCCGGAAACTGTTCCTGATCCCGTGCCAAGGTTTGCCACCTTTAATGTGAATCGCGGATAAACCGTAATGCTTACAGTCGCATCTGAAGAGAGCTGGCCGTCGCTCACGCGATATTGAAAAGTGTCGATTCCGCTGAACGACGCGTTCGAAGTGTAGGTGAACGAGCCATTTGCATTGAAACTCAACACGCCGTTTGCCGGACTGGAGACGAGGGACGCAGTCAGGCTGCTCGAATCGATATCGGAGTCGTTTGCCAGAACACCCGGCGCACCGACGACGAGCGCAAGCCCCTGATCCGCCGCGTAACTGTCATTGACCGCCACCGGAGCGTCATTCACAGGCGTTACAGAGATGGTAACTGTGGCCGTGTCGCTTCCGCCGTTTCCGTCCGACACTGTGTAGGTGAACGCATCCGAGCCGAAGAAGTTCGCGTTCGGTTTATAGGTGAACGCGCCGCCGGCGCTGACGCTGACCGAGCCGTTCGCGGGAGTGGTGACGGAAGTGACCGTTAAGGAGTCTCCGTCAGCGTCGGAGTCGTTGCCCAGCAGTGCGCCGCTGAGGGGTGTGTCTTCTGGGGTTGTGAAAGCGTCATCGACGGCGTCGGGCGCAGCATTCAGAATCGTGAAATAGGCGACCGGCATGTCGTGATCCGACACGCGCTCCGGCCGGGTCGCATCCGTGCGATAGATTTCAGGAAAGTCCGCGTCATTTCGCGCGAATGCAAGCTGAACGAATTGCGAGTAAAGGTTTTGCGTGATCAGGATGTGATCGATGGCCTGCGCATTGCCATCGAAGGAATAGGAGTACGGATCGAACTGCAGGGTATCAATCAGATTGATCAGGTCTGGAGTAACCAGGTCATTGCCCGCAAGAACCACGTTGATTGCCGGAGCCGGAAAGCCCTTGATCGTGCCGATGGTATCGACGTATCCGTCGCTGAACTGAAAGGAATTGTAGTCGCCGACAGAGATGATTTTTTCGTTCGGGTTGCCCGATTGCATGCCCTGGATCAGGTTTGCCAGAAACTCCGCCTGGGCGAGACGCTTCGCGCGGACCCGCGGACCGTCAACGGCATCGTCGATGGAGAGCAGCGAGCGGAGGTGATTGACAATGACGGTGAATGAGTTCGAGCGAACCTTCGCTTTCAACACAAGCGGTGGGCGATCGTTCAAGAGGTCCTGAGCCTGTGTAAGCGGATTCGTGTAAGTCGCATTCTTGCCCTCCTGTGTCACCGAAATCACCTGAATGCGCGGTGACTTCACAAGGAAGCCGACGTCAATGCCTCCCGGATCGTTGCCTTCGAAGAGGTAGGCCTGATAATTCGGGTTCGGGTCTCCGGCCGTCACTGCGTCGTTATTTACTCTTGCGGCGATTGCCTGCAGCACCGGGAGATTTTCAACTTCTTCCACGCCGATTACATCCGGCGTCCGCATCACATTGCGGATGGCGAGCGACGCCTTCGTCAGCCGGTTATCGAAAGCTGTTGCGGTGAGCACCGGATCCCCCAGGAGCGGACCGTCGATGGTGTCGAAGAACCGCTGCATGTTGAACGATCCGACGGTCAGCTGGTTAGGCGCGGGAACCGGCACCGGCACGGCCGTCATGTTGGGCGTTACGATCGGTGTGGGTGCCGGATCCGGATCCAGCGTATATGTCCGAAAAGCGTAGTCCAGCACACCGGTGACGTTCATCACCGTCACACCCGTGGTCACGTCCAGCGTCGCGGCACCCGGCTGAGCGTCACTGTCCACGCGAAGCCGCTCCGGATTCGTATCGAAGCGAGTCACGCAGCACGGCGAGCCGGCCGGAAGTGGATCGAGCGCGGCGATGCCGGGCTCTCGGAATGGACGCGCAATCCCGGTAATCACCGCATAGAACACGCCGGTGGAACTGCCTGTCGCGTTCGCTTCATTGACGTTGCCAAGGGTGGGCGAGATCGTCGTCAGAGAATCTACGTGAACCCGCATACCCTCCAATCGCTCGAGCTGCTCGGGTGTTCCGTTGGCCGCAGTGTCCGCAGCAGTGAGCGTCACGGGCGCAGGAAGAGGGTTTCCGGTTGAGAGAAGCGTGACCGCGGGCGTAACGATCTCGGTGAGCGGCGGGCTGTTCGGATCGCCCTTGAACTCGCTGACTGTTCCGCTGACCTGCACCGAGTTTCCAACTGCCGCGGCGGCCGGAGGGGCGCTCGACGTAAAAACGAAGACGCCTTCCGACGTGTTGGGATTGTTGTCCGCCTGGGCCGCCGGAAGCTGGATGAAGAATCCGTTGCTCTTGCGCGCCGTGACGATACCTTCCGTGGTGACCGCCTGGCCGGCGAACGAAGAGACCGATCCACTTCCTTGAATATCGTGGATCCTCGTGGTCACCGGCGGCGGTGGCGGCGGTGGCGTGGAGTTTCGTGGGTTGGGAGTGCCTGTTGCGAAGTCCAGGTTGTTGTTGTCCGTATCGACACTGCCCGCGCCGGCACGAAGATTAGCCGTCGTGTTGGACAGCGTCGGAGCTGCTGCGGCACCTTCGAAGCAGTTGGCTCCCGACGCGCCGGTCCCGTAACCGACGAAATCGATAATGTTCGTTCCCGTCGGGCAGGTTCCGGACAACGCCCCACCGGCGTTGACGAGGGCCACCTTGCCGGCAGTGGCGCTCATCGCGATGGTTCCGGTCGCGTTCGGTGCAGGCAGGTTCGTTGTTCCTCCCGTCCCCTGGGCTTCCTGGATCAGATAATATTGCCCTGGATCCAGAGATCCGTTGAGCGCAGTGACCTGCCAGGTACCTCCAGCAGCCGACGAATACTGAACGGACCATCCGGTCAGAGCAACGGTCGTGTTCCCGCGGTTGTAAAGTTCTATGAAATCGTTCCTCAGGGTGGCGCCCGAGTTGCCGCCTCCTCCATAGACCTGGCTAATCACCAGCGTCGATGAAACCATCCGCGCCGGCGCGGGGAAAACGATCATCGCCAGCAGGAGCGCGCACAACAATGCCAGGCCGCCTCTTCGATCACGCATGAGAACCCTCCAGTATAAGTTCGGGCTTTTTCAAGGTTGTGAATTGTAAGTGAAATTCGTTTCTCGAACTTCCAAACAAAAACCCGGGGCGGTGTTTTAAGCTGGAATGATGAAAATCCTGTTCTGGATCGGACTGATTGTGCTTGTTTTCGGCCTGGCCTCCCTTTTTGTTCCAATCCCGCAAAGAGAGACGGAAGGCTTCAAGGCCGGACCTGTGTCGGTCGACGTCCAAACGCGCCATGACGAGAAGGTGTCGCCAATCATCAGCGCCGTGATGATATTGGCAGGCGCAGGCCTGCTGATTGCGGGAAAAGTAAGGGCGTGAACGTCCCGGTGGTCGATTACGCCGGGATGTAAAAGCCTTAACTGGAAGAGCATACGCGCTCGGCCTGTTTAGGGCTTGATGGCTTTGTTGTCCCCATGATTAAACGAAATACATGATCATTTGGCCTAGGCGCTGCGCTTAAGCCAGCAAATTAAGGGGACAACAGTGTGAGAGGGATAAATCTAC
>WNFT01000117.1_pt1 | contig 53779 bp, 52 predicted proteins | sample 5400191 | NCBI WGS metagenome assembly WNFT01 (sample SAMN13153359, study PRJNA577476) | soil metagenome | isolation source: 80 cm saprolite under Madrone tree | place: USA:California | collected 2016-06-14 | reverse complement strand
CTCTGGTAGGGAAATCCCTCATGCACGGCACTCCAGTCACTGTGCGAGTCTTGGCCCGTTCAGTAACTGCGCCGCCGGTCGACGACGTGATGGAGCGGTCTGCCGGCGAGGTAGCGGGTGGGATTCGCGTTGAACACGCTCGCCAGCTCCTCGGGGACTCGACGTGACGATCCGGGCAGCAAGCCGAGCATGCCGATGTTGACGCAATCCGACGTCGTGCCGTTGACCGCCTGCGGCGCGTTTCGGGGGCCAGGACATGGACCACGCCCAGAACGTCTTCGAAAGCCCGGGGACATCCACGACCTACACCAATGCCCCAACGGTGGGCTGGACGCGTCAACTGACGCCGCTCGTCACCCTCAGTTTGCAAGCCGGGCTCCAATTTTCCACTGACGGCAGCGTTGGCGCGTACGCGAACGCATCTCTTTCGTATGAATACAAGGTGGCCGATCGGCTGGTGAGGGCCTCGGTGGCGTACGTACACTCCGAGGGCTTCGTGGTCGGACAGGCGGGCCCGACGACAACCGATACCTTCTCGAGCAGTATCGCTTTCTCGCCCTCCCGATCCCTGCTGGTGAGCGTAGGAACAACGGGAACAACGACCTCGAGGTTCTCAGCGGGCACGAGCTCGAGCAGTACGAGCACCGCGAGCAGTGCGACGAGCAGTATATCGAGTACGACGACGTACGGGGCGACGGCGAACGCTTCGTATCAGATCTTCAGCTGGCTCACCGCGCGGACCAGCTATAGCTTTTCGTATCAGGAACAGAGTACCGGCAATATCCCCCACAACGTGGTTCTGGTCGGTCTCGACATCAGTTATCCGTTTCGCTTCGACCGCTGATCACTGTCCCGGCAGGGCCTTCAACCGTTCAGCCGCGTTCGCAGCGTAGTCAGACGTTCGCGGATGCGGCGGAGCGCGTCGCTGTAGACGTGATCGCGCAGCCCGAACTGGAGCTGCTCGGTGCCCTTACGCGACTCGGCGAGCAGGCGCTTCTTGGCGCCCTCCAGGGTCAGGCGCTCGTCGCTGCACGCGCAAGGGCCGGTGCAGCGTGAGCGCGTGACCGCAGGCGCTCTGCTCGCGCTCGGGCGCCAGCACGTGAACCTCGCCCAGATCGGCGAGCGCCGAGGCGAGGGCCGCGAGCCCGGCCACGTGGACGCCGTCGTCGTTGGCGACGAGGAGAAGGGCCATCAGATCCGCGGGGGAAAAAGTTGGTCGGGGCGAGAGGATTTGAACCTCCGACCCCAGGACCCCCAGTCCTGTGCGCTACCGGGCTGCGCCACGCCCCGACCTAACCAAATCAAGTGTTTGGCACTCGGGATTCTATCACCGAGGGGCGGGATGTGCCGCCCCTACTTACAGAATCGCCGGACCACCAGACTAACCGCGCAATGGATGGGGATGAATGAACGGCGTGTACGCGGGCGGCGGCGTGAGGAAGAAGTCACGGTTGACCTGAATGAAAGTCTCACATCCGGCTTGCAGAACGATGCGCGCACTGGCGCCGTTAGGGACGGTATTGTTCCAGATGTAGAGACTCCGGATTTGATCGGGCAAGGGATAGAGACCAACGCAGCCGCCTTCATTGGTGAGGAGTAGATCGTTTGTCACGTTGAACGAGAAGCGGTTGCTGAAAATCACCCCGTCGCCCCCACGAGGAGCGACCCCGGCGTAGCGGGGCACCGCGTTGTCCACCGTGTTGCCGTAGATTTCATACTGACGCGAGCCACGCGGCCAGACGCCTCGTCCATGGGCATCGATGGCCGCGGCATTTTCGCGGTTGTCGATGATGGTATTGAACCGGAAGACGTAGCGCGAGCCGTTGTTCGAGGCCACGGCATGCCGGTTGCGGGTAAACGTGTTGTCCTCGATGAAGACGCTCTGCGCCGTACCGAGCCTCAGCGGGGGCCAGGTGCCGCTGCCGTACACGACAACACCGTAGCCCAGGGCTCCGCGTACGGGATCGAGGTAGTACATGTCCGTGAACGTGTTCAGGTAGATGACGCCTCGGGTGACGATGGGATCGCCGTGGATTTCGATTCCTCGGGAGAGATTTTGGAAAGCCACATTATGGATCCGGAAGTCCACCGCGTCCGTAAGACCGAGGCCCATGTCCTGATACACGTTCGGGTCGGTATCGAAGGTGCCATCGAGCGTGAGATTCCGCATCTCGAAGCCGGTGACTCCCGTGACCTGGAACATGATGAGCGCACCACCCGCCTGACGACGGAGCGTCGTCAGGCCTACGCCCTGACCTTCCAATATGATCGGCTTGGTGATGACGACGGTCGTACCCCAGGCCGTAAACGCGCAGGAGGGTAAGGTCACCGTTCCCCCAATGGGAGCAGCGTCCACCGCGCGTTGGACATCGATTGGCGAACAGCTTGCCACGGTGTGCGGCCGGGCCCGTCCGGCGCTCGTTACCGAGACAAAGCCGAGGATGGAGACCAGCACGGCAAGCGCTGCGCTGATGCGAAGGAGATCTTTTTTCATCCGAAAACGCTACGAGACCTCTGGATGAGGCGCCATATATCGCGGGATATATATTTCTATTGCCTGAGATACAGGACGAGCGGCTGGGTGACCTGGTGGGGCGGAGGAGTTCTGTGCGCTACCGGGCCCTCAACCGTTCAGTCGCGTTCGCAGCGTAGTCAGACGTTCGCGGATGCGGCGGAGCGCGTCGCTGTAGACGTGATCGCGGAGCCCGAACTGGAGCTGCTCGGTGCTCTTTCGCGACTCGGCGAGCAGGCGCTTCTTGGCACCCTCCAGGGTCAGGCGCTCGTCGTAGAGAAGCGTCTTGATCCGCTGCACGAGCTCGAGGTCGCGTCGGCGGTAGACACGCTGCCCCGCCGGGTTCTTCTTGGGCCGCAGGAGCTTGAACTCCGACTCCCAGTAGCGGAGGACGTACGCTGGCACGCCCGTGATGGACTCCACCTCGCCGATGCGATAGTAGAGCCGCTCGGCGCCGTTCGCGGTCAGCTCGACTGTGTGCTGTTGATCCGTTGCTTGAGCCCCTTCGATGGCTTGAACGTGAGCACCTTGCGGGCGGTGATCTCGATGGAGTCGCCCGTCTGAGGATTGCGCCCGCGCCGCGACGCTTTGCGCCGGATGCGAAAGTGGCCAAATCCGACGATCTTCACGTCTTCGCTCTTCTCGAAGCACCGGAAGATGATGTCGAACACCGACTCCACGACGGACGCTGATTGCCGCTTGGACAGTCCGTGATTCGCGACGGCGTTGATCAGATCGTTCTTCGTCACAGCGTCCCCTCACCTCCCTCCGATCGCTACGAGCCTCCTCGCCCGATGAACGGCTTGTAGCCCTTCCCCTCCAGCTCCTTCAGGGTGGCCAACGCGGCGGCGCGATCGGCGAGGCCCCCGACGCGCACACGATACAGGGTGTCGCCCGAGGACGCGCTGGCGGCGGCGCTCGCGGCCGGGGTGTCCGGGGCGCGCTCACCACCGGCCCGCCGCACCTGGACCTTGAGGCCGTCGGTGGCGAGATCGCGCGAGAGCGCCACCGCGTCGCGCAGTGGCAAGCTCGGCTTGACCACGACGCCACCGGCGACGGCGTCGGCGGCCAGGCCCTTGGCCGAGAGCTTGGTGGCCAGCTCACCCGGTGCCGAGCCGGAGACGAACACGTTGTAGCGATCACCCGCGCCCGCGGTATCGGCCGACGCGGACGGTATCGCACCACCGCCGTCCTTGACCGATTCGACGACCGTGTAGTTTTGCTCGCGCAGTCGGGCGGCCACCGCCTTCGCGGTTGCCTGATTCTTGTAGGCGCCTACCTGGACCCAGTACGAACCGTCCGTGCTCTTGCTCGCGGCAGCCGACGGTTTCGGCGCGGCCTTCGGGGCCGCGGGCTTCGTCGGATCGACGGCCATCGTCATCTTCGGCGTGTCGGTCCCCGGCTTCACGGTGCTCGTCGCCGGCTTCCTGGCTTCGACGGGCTTCGGAGTCTCGACGGGCTTGCCGGTGATGGCGGAGGTCGCGGGCGGCGTGGCGGCGGGCGCCGGTGACGTCTCTGCGCGTGGCGCCGACGGGGGCGGGAGTGACGGCGACGTTGCCGCTGGCTCGGGCGCCACGGGTGCGACGGGTGCTGCGGCTGGACGCGGAGGCGCCGATGCGGTCTTCTTCACCACCGGCGGGTTCACGATGTCCAGGACGTACGGCACCGCGACGGCCGCGATGACGCCGAGGACGAGAATGACGATCAGGGCCCGGAACCACAAGGCCGAGAAGATGCTTCGGGGCGGCTCTTCGTCGTAAATCTGCTCGGGTCCGTCCATTTCAGCCATGCGCGTCATCTTAGCATGGACGTTGGGCTTTTCCGGCCATCTAACGCGTGCGGGGCAAACTGGACCTCGCCCATCCAGGCTTCCGCCGCCGAGCTCGTGTCGTTGGCGTCCGTCATGAAGGCCACCATGCCGACACGCGGCGGCCGGGTCTTGAAGAGCGTGACGTAATCGTCGTGAACGTTGCGCTGGTAGTGCACCCACGAGCCCACCTGCGCCGTTCCCGATTCCACGACGATGATCTTGACGTTCGGCGCCTTGGCGCTCGTGACGACGGATCCCACCGGCGCGGTCGTGTCCCACACGTAGCCGACGACGTCGCTGTTCAGCGTCACGGCCGGCCATCGCGGGAACACGACGTAGAGCTGCGCGGCCTGATCGTCGGTCGGGCCGTGGCGGACGTCGCCGCGCGACGGCAACCGCACCGCCTTCCACGACCACGAGAGCATCGGCGCGCGCTCGACGTCCACCACGACGTCGCGATAGAGCAGGAACGACGTGGCGTCGCTGCGCAGTCGGATGGCGGCGCCCCCCTCGGCGCGCACCAGCTCGACGTCGGCCTTGCCGGCGAATTCCTTCACCTCCCAGCCTTTCGGAACACCGGGGGCGGGCAGGCGTGACGGAATCTCGTCGGCGACGGGAACGAGCAGCTTGCCCTCGGCGTCCGGGCTCAACATGCGTCGCTTCACTGCGACCGGCGCCATCACGGGCACGTCCGTCCGCATCAGCCCGGGCAGTGGCGGCAGCGGGAACGGGCGGGTCGGGAGCCGCTCGGCTCCGATGCCGAGATAGAACGCGCGATGCGTGGGGCTCGAGACGAGGATGACGAGCGCGACGAGCACGACCAGGCCGAACAGGGCGGCCAGCCCCTGCACACTCGGCCGCCGGCGCCTCACGAGCGACGCGCTCCGGGACGACGGGCCTTCGGCCCGACCGCTCTGCGAAAGGACAGCCGGATCGGCGAGCCGGCGAAGCCGAACGCGTGGCGCAGCGACTTCAGCAGGTAGCGCTCGTAGGAGAAGTGAACGTCGCCGGGACGGTTCACACGCAGCGCGAACGTCGGCGGCTCCACGCTGACCTGCGTTGCCGACTGCAGCGTGAGCGGCACGCCGCCGATGCTCACCGGCCGCCGGGTCAACGCCTCCTGGAGCGTCGCCGTGATCTCCTGGGACGACACCCGGTGGCGCGCCTCGGCCGCCGCGTCGTCGATGGCGGTGAACAGATCGGGGAGGCCGTCGCCCTGCACCGCCGACGTGAAGCAGATCGACGCGTAGTCGAGGAACGGCAGACGATCGCGCACCTGATCGACGACCTCGGCCTTCCTCACCATGCCGCGCGGCACCAGGTCCCACTTGTTCACCGCGATCACCGTGGCGCGGCCGGCCTCGTGGGCGTACCCCGCGATGTGGGCGTCCTGCGCGGTCAGGCCTTCGCTCGAATCGATGACGAGGACGGCCACCTGGCACCGCTCGAGACTCTTGAGCGCCATGACGACCGCCAGCTTCTCGAGCGGCTCGTTGACGCGGCCCTTGCGCCGGATGCCCGCGGTGTCGATCAGCACGTACGGGCGGCCGTCGCGCGTGAACGGCGTGTCCACCGCGTCACGCGTGGTACCGGGCTCGGTGTGCACGAGGACGCGCTCGTCGCCGACCATGGCGTTGACGAGCGACGACTTGCCCACGTTGGGGCGCCCGATGATCGCGATGCGCGTGCGCTCGACCGGGCGCTCGGCCACGTCCGGCTTGGGTGAGAGCTCGCGGACGCGCTCGAGCATCTCGGCCACGCCGCGGCCGTGCTCGGCCGAGACGGCGACGGGCTCGCCGAAGCCGAGGCGGTAGAGCTCACCGAGGGCGCCTTCCTGGCCGCCCGCGTCGACCTTGTTGGCGATGAGCACCACCGGACGTCCGGCGCGGCGGAGGATCTGAGCGATCTCAACATCGAGCCCGGTCGCGCCCTCTCGCGCGTCGACGACGAAGAGGATGACGTCGGCCTCGTCGACGGCCACAAGCACCTGACGCCGCACGCCCTCGACGAGCGGCTCGACGGACGAGGGATCGAACCCGCCCGTGTCGATCACCGTCGCCTGCCAGCGCTCGAACTCCACGCGGCCGTAGAGCCGGTCGCGCGTCACGCCGGGCACGTCGCGCACCAGGGCCTGCCGGCGCCCGACGAGCCGGTTGAAGAGCGACGACTTTCCGACATTCGGCCGGCCGACGATGGCGAGGGTCGGCCGGAGCTGCGTGGTCTGCACGGCGGCCTATCCCAGCAGCACTCGCAGCAGGGCGCGAGCGGACGGCTCGACGACGCGGACGGGAACACCGAGGTCCCGGGCAAGATCGGCCGGGGTGACGTCGTCGAGGAAGACGCCGTCGCCGTCACGCACCGCCACGGCGGGGACGAGCACCTCGTCACCGAGGCGATCGAGGCCGGCGAGGTGACGCTGGATGTCCTGCCCGGTCAGGAGTCCCGCCACCGTGATCGTGCGGCCGAAGAAATCGTTCGGGACGGATACGACGTGCGCGTCCACGCCGCGCGAGACCAGCGGCGAGAGCCAGCGCTCGAGGCGCGGTCCGTAGAGCGCTCCGGTCACGACGGTGACCCTGCGCGGCGTTCGCACCGGACCGACGCGCCCAAGCGCGCGGCCGAGCTCGTCCTCGAAGCGGCGCACCAGGCCGATGCCGTCCTCGGCTACGGGGAATCCCTCGTAGGCGTCGGCCTCGGGGAGCGGGGCCTGGGCCTGGAGATAGATCTCGTCGGCGGCGAAGACGAAGCGACTCCCCAGCGTCACGAGGCAGCGCTGTTGCCACTGCTCGATCGTCACCACGAGGCGTCGAGCCTCATCCGCGGTCAGCAGTCGGAGCTGGGGCAGCCGCTCGCGGTGCCGCGTGAGCCCGACCGGCACGATGGCCGTGGTCGTCACGTGCGGATGCAGTCGCTCGAGATCGACGACCGTGCGCTCGAGGTGCCCGCCGTCGTTCCAGTCGGGGCACAGCACGATCTGGGCGTGCATCCGGATCCCGGCTCGGGCGAGCCGTTCCATCCGCGGCAGGATCTCGGCGCCGTGCCGCGGGCGGCCGAGGAGCGCGTGGCGGAGCGACGGATCGGTCGCATGGACGGAGATGTAGAGCGGCGACAGCCGTTGCGCCTCGATGCGCTCGAGGGCCGCCTCGTCCAGGTCGGACAGCGTGATGTAGTTGCCGTGCAGGAACGACAGCCGGAAGTCGTCGTCCTTGACGTAGAGGCTCGTGCGCAGGCCGCGCGGATTCTGGTGGATGAAGCAGAAGACGCACTTGTTGGCGCACGTCGCGATGTCGCGGGGCCGCGGCGGAACGAGCTCGAGGCCGAGGTCGTTCCCCTGGCGGGTCACCTGAACGCGGCGGGCTTGGTCGTCGCGCTCGACGGTCAGCCGCAGCCGATCGTCGGCCGCGTAGAACTGGAAGTCGATGGCATCGCGGAGCGGCGTGCCGTTGATGGCGACGATCCGGTCACCCGCGTAGAGCCCGGCCACGGCCGCCGGCGAGCGCCGCCGCACCGAGGCAACGACGACCCCCTCGGCGCCGCCGTTACCCGCGGAACAGGGTGGACTCATGCTCCTCGTGCTCGGCGGTGTGCGCGGTGTTCAGGAAACGCATCCCCTGCACGATGTACTGGAGTCCGGAAACCACCGTGAAGACGGCGGCCACCCACACGATGGGCTTGGGCGAGAGCGGGAGCTGGAACCACCGCGCGCCCAGGCCGGCCAGGACGGTGAGGATCTGGAAGAAGGTCGCCGCCTTGCCCACCCACGTCGGCCGCGGATAGATCCGGACGCCGACCATGTGGACGATGAGCGCACCGACGAGGAGCATGGCGTCGCGCGTGATGACGACGGCCGTGATCCAGAAGGGCAGCGCCTTGAGATAGGTCAGCGTCACGAACGAGGCCATGAGCAGCATCTTGTCGGCCAGGGGATCGAGGAAGGCGCCGAGACGGCTCTCGATGCCCTGGTAGCGCGCGACCCAGCCGTCGAGGAGATCGGTGAGCGCCGCGATCGAGAAGACGAGGAGCGCCCAGCCCGGCTTGCGGTCGACGAGGAGCGTCACGAAGACCGGGATCAGGAGGATGCGAAGAACCGTCAGCCCATTGGCCAGGCCCATACGACCGCAACAGTGTACCTCAGACGCGGTACGCGGCGAGCGTCCCTGCCACCGCCGGGGGCAGCTCCACCTCGAGCTCGACGTGGGCGTCCTGATCGTTCCGGTTGAGGACCCGCCCGCGCTTGTAGCAAAGCGCCAGCGCCGCGCCGTCCCGGTGCGGGATGCGCAGCGTGAGCGAGCCGCGCAGCGGGCTGACCATGCCTTCGATCACGACGCGCAGACGGTCGAGGCCGGCGCCGCTGACGCCGGACACCGCGACGGCAGTCCGCGCGGCGAGCAGCGCCTCGACGGCGCGCGGCTCCGCGACGCGATCCATCTTGTTCAGGACGAGCACCGTCGGGCGATCGGCCACCTCGAGCTCGCCGAGCAGCGTCTCGACCGCCGCCATGTGCTCGGCCAGCGCCGGGTGGCTCGCGTCCACCACGTGCAGGAGGACGTCGGCCTCGGCCAGCTCCTCGAGCGTCGCGCGGAACGCTGCCACGAGCTCGTGGGGCAGCTTGCGGATGAACCCGACCGTGTCGCTCAGGATGAACGCCGGCCGCCCGGCGCCGTTCACCAGGCGGGCCGCGGGATCGAGCGTCTCGAAGAGACGGTCCGCGGCGGCCAGGTGCGCTCCCGTCATCCGGTTGAGGAGCGTCGTCTTGCCGGCGTTCGTGTAGCCGACGAGGGCGACGACGGGCAGGCCCGCGCGGCGGCGGCCTTCGCGCTGTACCCGCCGGTGAACGCGGACGTGCTCGAGCCCACGACGGATCTGCATGACGCGGCGCCGGATCACGCGGCGGTCGGATTCGAGCTGAGTCTCGCCGGGTCCTCGGGTGCCGATGCCGCCGCCGAGCCGCTCGAGGTGAGTCCACTGCCCGACCAGACGCGGGAGCAGATACGTGAGCTGAGCCAGCTCGACCTGCAGCTTGCCCTCCGCGGTGCGCGCGCGCTGGGCGAAGATGTCGAGGATCAGCGCCGTGCGGTCGATCACCTTGAGGCCAAGCGCCTGCGTGAGGTTGCGCTCCTGCACCGGCGTCAACGGATCGTCGCAGATCATGAGGTTCGCGCCGGTGGCGCGGCCCGCCTCGGCGATCTCGTCCACCTTGCCACTGCCGAGGAACAGTGCGGGCGTGGGCGCGCCACGCTCCTGCACGACGCGGTGGACCACGGTGGCGCCGGCCGCCATGGCCAAGCCGCCCAGCTCGTCCAGCGACTCCTCGACTTCCCAGCGCCGCTGCGCGGGAAGCCGGAGCGCCGCGATCACCGCACGCTCCGTCACCGCGCGCGTGACTTCGATCGAGCCGTTGCCTCGGCCGTTCTTCACCCGATCAGGCCTCGTTCCGTCAGCCGCTCCGTGATGAGCGCTGCCACACCTTCAGGACCGCCCGCCAGCACCATGTCCAGCCACTGAACGTCGGGCTCGCGAGCGAACCACGTCCACTGGCGCTTGGCGTAGCGGACGGTATCACGCTGCATGAGCCGTGTCGCCTCGGCCGGGGTGAGCTCGCCCTGAGCCACCGCCACGAACTGGCGATAGCCGATGCCCTGCATCGCTGGCAGCGTCGGGTCGTAGCCAGACGCGAGCAGCGCCCGGACCTCGTCGAGGAGCCCGGCCTCGACCATCCCGGCTGCCCGGACGCGCAGCCGGCGGGCCAGCTCGGCGCGCTCCATCGTCAAACCGACGTGGAGGACATCGTAGTCGCGAGAGCGCCGCCACAAGTCGTCTCGAGCTCCGGGCGTCGACCTCCCCGCCCGTGTCAGCTCGAGCGCGCGCATCACCCGCACGTAATCGTTCGGATGCAGGCGTCGCGCCAGCGCGGGTGCCTCACGGCTCAAGCGCTCGTGCAGGGCGCGACGGCCCTCGCGGGCGGCCAGCAGATCCAGTTCGCGCCGGAACGACGGATCGGCCGGCGGCGCCGGATCGAGGCCCCGCAGCAACGCGCGGATATAGAACCCGGTGCCGCCCACGACGACGGGGAGCTTGCCGCGCTCGCGGATGGCCGTGATGATCCCGCGGGCATCCCGGGCAAAGCGCTCGGCGTGATAGCGATCGTCGGGATCGACGACGTCGACCAGGTGATGGGCCACCGCGGCGCGCTCCTCCGCCGTCGGCTTGCCCGTGGCGACATCCATCCTTCGATAGACCTGGCGGGAGTCGGCGCTGACGACCTCGAGCGGCACACGATGGGCCAGGGCGACCGCCGACGCGGTCTTGCCCACGCCGGTCGGCCCTGCGATGACGAGGAGCGGAATCTTCATTCGCGCTACGTCAAGCCTACCAGATACGTCGAACCTCGCGCCGGACGTCCTGGAGCGAGATCCGGCTCATCGTCGGTCGACCGTGAGGACAGAAGTACGGAGTCGCCGTCGCGCTGAGCTCGGCGAGCAGCCGCTCCATCTCCTCGCGCGCCAGCGGCGTGTTCGCCTTGATGGCGGCGCGGCAGGATACGAACGCGAGCGCGCGATCGACCACCGGCTCGCCGGCCTTGGGCCCGGCCAGCTCGTCCACCATCGCTTCCATCAGCCGTCGCGGCTCCTCGCCCTTCAGGACGACCGGCACCGCGCGCAGCACGACGCTGTCGCCGCGCTCGTCGAACGCGAAGCCGAGACGCTCGAGCGGTGCACGCCACCGCCCGAGCTGAGCGCGCGCCCCGGGCGCGAGGTCGAGCGGCTCGCCGAAGAGCAACGCCTGCGAAACCGGTGTGCCAGCATTCGCCTCCCTTTGCAGGCGCTCGAAGATGACGCGCTCGTGGGCAGCGTGCTGATCGAGGAAGAAGACCTCGGTGTCCGACGCCGCCACGATGAACGTGTCCTGCACCTGGCCGAGCACGCGTCCGAGCGACGTGGCGTACGTTGCCGTGGGCTCGGCGAACAGCGCGGCCTGGCCAGCTTCGCCGCCGAATGTCGAGCCGGCTTCGATCGCGCCGGAAAGGGCGTCGATGGCCGTCGTGGACGTGGGCGCGTCGGATACCGACGCGACGCCGGGCACCACGGCGCGACGGCGAAGCGCCTCGCCGAGGGCGGCGCCGATCATCTCGTGCACCAGCCGCGGATGACGAAATCTCACCCACGCCTTGGTCGGATGCACGTTCACGTCCACGTCGGTGTGCGGGAGCGTCACCGACAGCACGACGAAGGGGAAGCGGTCGCGGGGCAGCAGCGGCCGGTACGCTTGCAGCACGGCCTGGAAAAGCGCGGGGTCGCGAACCGGCCGGCCGTTGACGAGCGTGATGACGTCGTCGCGACCGCCCCGCGTCAGATCGGGCGGGCTCGCGAGGCCGCGCACGCTGATCGCGTGCTCGTGGCGATCGATGGCCAGGAGCCGCCCGGCGACGTCCCAGCCCCACAGCGCGCCGACGCGATCACGCAGCTCCTTCGCCGGCGGCGCGTTGAGCACGCTGCGGCCGTTGCTCGTCACGCGCAGGTGAACGGCGAGATGCGCGAGCGCGAGCTGGGTCACCGGGCGCAGGCTCTGGGCCAGCTCGGTCGTGACCGCCTTCAGGAACTTGAGCCGGGCCGGCGTGTTGAAGAAGAGATCCGTGACCTCGATGGTCGTGCCGGTGTCGGCGGCCACCGCGAGGCGCTGCGCGATCTCGCCGCCCGCGCCGGCCAGGCGCGTTCCGTCGGCGGCCCCACGGGCGCGGCTGGTGATGACGAACCGGGCCACGGCGCAGATGGCCGGCAGCGCCTCGCCGCGGAATCCCAGCGTGGCGATCGCGTCGAGATCGGCATCGGCGGCGATCTTCGATGTCGCGTGCCGCTCCAGGGCGAGCTCCAGCTCCTCGGCGGTCATGCCGATGCCGTCGTCGCTCACCCGGATCAATGCGGCGCCGCCGTCGCGCAGATCGACGCTGACCGTGCGGGCATCCGCGTCCAGCGCGTTCTCGACCAGCTCCTTCACCACCGACGCCGGCCGCTCGACCACCTCCCCCGCCGCAATCTTGTTGATCAGGTGTTCGGGCAGTTTCCGGATCCGCCCAACAGTCATACGCCAAACTCTTCGGAGCGTATGTCGCGCTGCCGCGTGAACGGGGGGGCAATCGGGGGGGATGTCTCATCCCCCCCGATGTAATCGATCAAAAGCGTTGAAACAACCAAGCGCATCGTCACACGCCCTTTGATGCCCGCGGCCCACCGACCTGCGCCTGCCACTTCGCAAGCAGGTTCAGCGCCTCCATCGGGGTCAGGTGCGCGAGATCCAGATGGGCCAGCTCGATCAGGATCGGATCGGGAGGCGCGACGGCGAAGAGGCCGAGCTGCTCGGCGTCGCGTGCGTCGGCCGTGCGCTCGCCGGCCGCTTCGAGCTCGGAGAGCAGCGCCTTGGCTCGCGCGATGACGGGCTCGGGCAAGCCGGCCAGGCGCGCGACCTGGATGCCGTAGCTCCGGTCGGTGCCGCCTGGCCGCACCTTGTGCAGGAAGATGATCTGGTCGTTCCACTCGCGTACGGCGACGTGGAAGTTTCGGACGGCCGCCAGCCGATTGGCCAGCTCGGTGAGCTCGTGGAAGTGCGTCGCGAAGAGCACCTTGCATCCGGAGCGCTCGTGCAACGCCTCAACGACGGACCACGCGATGGCGAGGCCGTCGAACGTCGATGTCCCGCGACCGACCTCGTCGAGGAGCACGAGGCTTCGCGGCGTGACGTTGTTGAGGATGGTCGCCGTCTCCACCATCTCGACGAGGAACGTGCTCTGGCCGCGCCCGAGGTTGTCCTGGGCGCCGACCCGTGTGAACAGGCGATCGACGAGGCCCAGGCGCGCCTCGCGAGCCGGCACGAAGGCGCCCATCTGGGCGAGGATCACCAGGTGGCCCGTCTGGCGCAGGTAGACCGATTTCCCCGACATGTTCGGTCCAGTGAGAATGACGACGCGGGAGTCGCCATCGAGCGCCAGATCGTTGGGCGTGACCGGCTCCGTCGAGCGCGCCTCCAGGACGGGATGGCGGCCGTCTACGATCTCGATGCGATCGCCGGCGTCGACGACGGGCCGCACGTGGCCGCGCAGGTGCGCGACCTCGGCGAGGCCGAGCAGCACGTCGAGCCGGGCCAGCGTGCGCGCCGTCGTCAACAACGGCCCGGCTTCGGCGGCAACGCGACGCCGGGCATCCTCGAACAGCTCGTACTCAAGCCGCCGGCGGCGCTCCTCGGCGCCGAGCACCTTGGTCTCGTACTCCTTGAGCTCCGGCGTGACGTAGCGCTCGGCTCCCGTGAGCGTCTGGCGGCGCACGTACTCCGCGGGAACGCGGGCGGCCTGAGCGTGGCTGACCTCGATGCCGTAGCCGAAGACGCGATTGAAGCGGACCCGGAGGGACGAGAGGCCGGTGCGCGAGCGCTCGCGCTCCTCGAGGCCGGCGATCCACTCGCGTGCCTGGCGAGAATCCTCGATCAGCACCGAGAGCGCGTCACTCCAGCCCTCGCGGATGAGCCCGCCCTCGTGCAGGACGAGCGGCGGCTCGTCGACCAGCGCCTGCTGGAGCAGAGCGAGAAGCGCGTCGAGCGGCGCGATCTCGTCGCGCGCGGTCGTCAGCAGCGGCGCGGTGGCCTCGCCCAGATGCGTGCGGATCTCCGGGAGCGGTTGAAGGCACGCGCGCAGCCCGACCAGATCGCGGGCGTGAGCGACACCGAGCGTGGCGCGGCTCGTCAGTCGCTCGAGGTCGCCCACGTGCGCGAGCAGCCGGCGCAGCCGGGCGCGCGCGGCCGGGGTGTCGATCAGCGCCTGGACGGCGTCCTGGCGGGCGGTGATGGCGCCGAGGTCGAGGAGCGGCCGCAGCAGCCACTGGCGCAGCAGCCGCGCGCCCATCGGGGTCGCCGTTTCGTCCAGCACGCCGAAGAGCGTCATCCGCGGATCGCCGTCACGCGTGTCGATCAGCTCGAGCGTCTGCACGGCCGTGGGGTCGAGGGTCATCGCCTCGTCGCTGGCCAGCCGCGCGAGCCGCGTGAGATGCCCGAGCGCTTCGCCTTGAGTCGCCCGGACGTAGGCGAGCGCCGCACCGGCGGCCTGGAGGCCGACCGTCATGTCCGAGACGCCGAACGGCGCGAGCGAGGTGAGGCCGAAGTGAGCGCAAAGGTCGCCCACCGCGCGCCGGAGCGCGAACGCCGCCGGATCCCAGAACGTGAGCGTCGCGCCCGTCGCCTGGAGTCGCGCCATGAGATGACCGGCCTCGCGCGCCGTCTCCGGCACCAGGATCTCGCTCGGCCGCCTCATCAGCGAAGCCGCCAGCACGTTCTCGGCGTCGCCGGCGTCCTCCCCCGCCCAGAAATCGCCGGTGGACACGTCGAGCAGCGCGACGCCGGTGCCCTCGCGCGCGCGCACGACGGCGAGCAGGAAGTTGTTGGCGGAACCGGCGAGGAACGCGGTGTCGGTGATCGTTCCCGGCGTGATGAGCCGCACGACGTCACGCTTGAGGAGTTTCTTGCCCTTGCCGGGGGCCTCGAGCTGCTCGCAGAGCGCGACCTTCTGGCCGGCGCGGATCAGCCGCGCGATATAGACCTCGGCGGCGTGATGAGGGATGCCCGCCATCGGCGAGCCCTGCCGCGACGTCAGCGTGATCTGCAGCAACCGGGCGCCGAGCTCAGCATCCTCGAGGAACAGCTCGTAAAAATCGCCGAGGCGGAACAGCAACAGGTAGTCCGGGTAGCGCTGCTTGAGCTCCCGGTACTGACGCATCATCGGTGTGACGCCGCCGGTCCGAGCAGTCGGATCAGCCACCCAGGCGTCCCTTGAGACGGGTATACGTCGCCTCGAGCGCTTCGGGCAGCACGCGCGCCTCGCCGAGCGTCGTCATGAAGTTGGTGTCGCCGTTCCAGCGCGGCACCACGTGAACGTGCAGGTGGCCCTCGATGCCGGCGCCGGCCACCCGGCCCTGGTTCACGCCGATGTTGAATCCCTCGGCCCGGTACTCCTCGGTCAGGACGCGGGTCGCGAGCCCGGCGAGGGCCATCGCGTCCGCCAGCTCTTCGGCGTCCGCTTCGGCGAGGGCACCGACGTGGCGGTTGATCACGGCCATGAGATGACCAGGAGTATATGGATAGGCGTTGAGGATGAGAAAGGCCCGCGGGCCACGCTCGAGGATCAGGTACTTGGCATCGTCATCGGCGGCCAGCGCGGTGCAGAAGATGCAACCACCCGCGGCGCTTGACCCGCCGACGTAGGTCATGCGCCACGGAGCCCAGAGGCGATTCACGCCGCCGGGCCAAGCCTCACGTGTTGACGAGTTCGCGGAGACGCTTGCCGACCTTGAAGAAGGGCACCCGCTTCTCGGGGACCTCGACGGCGCTGCCGGTTTTCGGATTACGTCCCTTGCGCGAATTCCGGTAGCGGATACGGAAGCTGCCGAAGCCACGAAGCTCGACTTTGTCGCCCTTGGCCAGCGCGTCGGTGATGTTGTCGAAGATCGTGTTGACGATGGTCTCAGTCTCTTTTTTCGTCAGGTTGGAGAGCTTGGAGACCTCGTCGATCAGCTCGGCTTTTGTCATCTCGCACTCCGTGTGATGACCCTAGCATGCAGATTTCGAGAATGTCAACTCTTATAGGGGGTTAGGCAGCGCCCGGGCCTCAATCCATGAGGTACAGCGGCGTCTTGAACATGGGCAGGGTCGGCGTGAGCGTCACCCGGGCGATCCCGAGCTGGCTCCGGAGCAGATCGAAGATCGAGATGCGCCGCTTGGGCGGAATCACCTTCGGCGGCACGCGGATACCGGCGAGCTGCGCCGCGCCGTTGACGGCGTCTTCGAGGCCGCCGAGCTCGTCGATCATCTGAAGCGCCTTGGCCTGAGTCCCCGAGAAGATGCGGCCGTCAGCGAACTGCGTGACCTGCGCACGGTCGAGCTTGCGGCCCTCGGCGACGGCGCCGATGAACTGCCCGTGGACGTCGTCGAGCAACGCCTGGAGCACGCGCCGCTCCTCGGGCGTCATCGGCCGCCCGGGATTGCCAACGTCCTTGAAGGCGCCCGCCTTTACGACGACGTAATCTACGCCCACCTTCTTCATGAGCTGCTCGAAGTTGGCCATCTGCATGATCACGCCGATGGAGCCGGTGAGCGTTCCGGGATTGGCGTAGATCCGGTCGGCCGCCACCGCGACGTAGTAGCCGCCCGAAGCCGCCACCGAGCCGAGCGAGGCCACGACGGGCTTGCCCCCCTGACGGAGGCGCACGAGCGCGTCGTGGAGCTCTTGCGACGGCGCGACGACGCCCCCCGGGCTGTTGATGCGGATCACGACGGCCCGCACCTGGGGGTTGTCACGATAACTCTTGAGATCCTTGATGAGGTCGTCGACGTCGAGGATGACTCCCTCGAGCTCGACGATCGCCACCCGCGGTCCGAAGTAACCACCCCCGGCCGCCGCATCCCCGCTCTTCGACAGCACACCCCCCGTGACGGCCAGGAAGAGGCCGACCACCACCAGCCAGATCACGAGCGTGACGGCCACGACGGTGAGGCGATGCGCCACGCTAGCGGCTATTCCTCATCGTCGTAGTCATAGTCGTCGCGACGCTTCTTCTTCCCGCGTCCCCGCCCCGCACCACCGCGGTCGTCCGGCTGGCTCAGATCCACGGCGTGAGCCAGCTCTTTGAGGCTGAGGCCGATGCGCCGCTCGTTCGGATCGACGCGGATCACCAGCAGCGCCAGCTCGTCGCCGACGTTGACGACCTCGGCGGGCGTGCCGATCGGCCGGTTCGACATCTGCGAGATATGGAGCAGGCCGTCCACGCCGGGCTCGAGCTCCACGAAGGCGCCGAAGTCGGTGAGACGCACCACCTTGCCAGTCACCCGCGAGCCCATCGGGAAGCGCTGGGCGACGGTCGACCACGGATCGGGCTGGATCTGCTTGAGGCCGAGCGAGATCCGCTTGTTGTCGCGGTCGATGTTGAGGATCTGCGTCTCGACTTCCTGACCCTTTTTCAGGACCTCCGACGGGTGGCCGACGCTTCGCGTCCACGACATGTCCGAGATGTGGAGCAAGCCGTCCACGCCCGGCTCCAGCTCGATGAACGCGCCGAAGTCGGTCAGGTTGCGCACCCGGCCGGTCACGCGGTTCCCGGGCTGATAACGCTCTTCGATCGTCGTCCACGGGTCGGCCTCGACTTGCTTCATGCCGAGCGAGATCCGCTTGGCCCCTCGGTTGACGTCGAGGACGACGACGTCGACTTCCTCGCCCACGTTGACGAGCTTGGACGGGTGACGGACGCGCCGGGTCCAGGACATCTCCGACACGTGCACGAGCCCCTCCACGCCGGCCTCCAGCTCGATGAAGGCGCCGTAGTTGGTGAGGCTCACCACGCGTCCCCGTGTCTTGTGGCCGGCCGGGTACTTCTGCTCGACGTTCTCCCACGGATCCGACTGCTTCTGCTTGTAGCCGAGGGACACGCGGCCGGTGTCACGGTCGAAGTGGAGCACCACGACGTCCACCTGGTCGCCGACCTGGAAGATCTCCGACGGGTGGCCGACCCGCCCCCAGCTCATGTCGGTGACGTGCAGCAGCCCGTCGATGCCTCCGAGGTCGATGAAGGCCCCGTAGTCGGTGATGTTCTTCACGGTGCCCGTGAGCGTCATCCCCTCGTGGAGGACTTCCAGCGTGTGCTTCTTCTTCTCCTCGCGCTCTTCCTCCAGGACGGCCCGCCGGGACAGCACGACGTTGCCGCGCCGCCGGTTGAGCTTGATGACCTTGGAGCGCACGTGCTGGCCGACCAGGGAAGCCAGGTTCTTGACCGGACGGAGGTCGACCTGGGATCCGGGCAGGAATGCCTTGACCCCCACGTCCACCGCCAGGCCACCCTTGACGACTTCCACGATGCGTCCTTCGACCGGCGTGCCCTTGTCGTAGGCCTGCGTGATCGCGTCCCAGACGCGGATCTTGTCCGCCTTCTCCTTGGACAGGACGATCAGGCCTTCGGAGTCCTCCTTGGCCTCGAGGTAGACGTCGATGTCCTCCCCGACCTTGGGCAGGTTCCCGCGGAACTCCTCGATCGGGATCGCGCCCTCGCTCTTGTAGCCGACGTCCACGAGCACCTCACCGGTGCCGATGTGGACGACGCGGCCGCGGACGACCTCGCCTTCTTCGAACTCGGCCATTCGGCCGCCTGACCCGTACACATCCTCCATGCGCTCCTCGGCCGCCCAGGTTGCCTCCTTTCGCGGTTCGCCGAGGTTATCGCGCCGTTCATGCTTCTCCATGCTGCCCGCTCCTCCCGTAAATGTATTTGGACGAGGGTAATACGGCTCCTCCCGCACCTGCCTCGCCCACTTCCTGCGAACGTTCCTTCAGGCGCCCGATCGCCGCCATCATCGCCTGACTGGCGGCCTCGTAGGCCTCCTTCCGACTGCTCCCACTCTGTCTGGCAAAGCTCATGGGCTCGCCGAACCACACCGTGACCCGGGTGGGCCGCGGGAGCCTGCGCCCCCGGGGCCAAGCCCGGCCGCTGCCGCTGATATATACAGGAACTACGGACGCTCCGCTGAGGACCGCCAGCATACCCGCACCGGCCTTGCCTTGCCGCAATTCGCCCTCGGGCCCTCGCGTCCCTTCCGGGAACACGAGGAGCGCGCCGCCGTTCTCCAGCACGCGCAACGCTGCGCGCAGCGCCGCCGGATCACCGCCGTCGCGACGGACCGGTCGAGCGTTGAGCCGATAGATCAATCCGCCGAACAGCGGGATCCGGAACAGCTCGGCCTTGGCCATGAACGACACCGGCCGCGGCGCCGATCCACCCACGAGCGGAGGATCGAGCACGCTCGAGTGATTCGCAACCAGCAGCACCGACCCGGTGCGCGGCACGTGCTCGGTGCCCCAGCCGCGGAGCCGGAACAGCGCGCGCATCGCCACGACGGCGAGAAACTTCATGACTGTGTACAGCATCGTTGCTCGATCTCCTGCATCATGCGCTTCACGACCTGTTCCAGGGTCAGGCCCGTCGTGTCGATGGCCACGGCGTCGTCGGCCTGCCGCAGCGGCGCCAGCGCGCGCGTCTTGTCCTGCACGTCGCGAAGGCGGATCTCCGCGAGCACGGCCGGCAAGGCCATCGCCACGCCGCGGGCGGCCAGCTCGGCCTGCCGCCGGCGAGCCCGCTCTTCGTCGCTGGCGTCGAGGTAGAACTTCACGTCGGCGTCGGGGCACACGACCGTTCCCGTGTCGCGTCCCTCCAGCACGACGCCGCCCGGCGCCGCCATCTGGCGCTGCAGCGGCGTCACCTTCGCGCGGATCGGCGCCAGCATCGTCAGCCGCGACGTCAGCGCGCTGATGGCCGGCGTCCGGATCTCGTCGCTGACGTCGCGTCCGTTGACCAGCACGCGGTCATCGTCGAGCGTGACCTCGACGCCGTCCAGGTGCCGGCGCAGCGCCGGGCTGTCCTCCGCGGGCAGGCCGACTTGCGCCACGCTCCACGCGAGCGCGCGGTACATCGCTCCGGTGTCGATCAGGCGAAAGCCTAGACGCTGAGCGAGCGCCGTGGACACCGTGCTCTTGCCCGCGCCCGCGGGGCCGTCGATCGCGATGATCAGCTTCTCGAGCGTCACGCCTCGACCTCGACACAGCGCTGTCCGGCCAGCGTGTTGAGCAGATCGGCGAACCGGGGAAACGACGTCGCGATGCACTCGGTGTCGTCGATGATGGTCTCGCCCTCGGCCACCAGGCCGGCCACGGCCAGCGCCATCGCGATGCGGTGGTCGCCGCCGCTCGTCACGCTGGCGCCGCGCAAACGCGCGGGCCCGTCGATGACGAGGCCGTTCGGGCGCTCGCTCACGCGCGCGCCCATGCGCCCCAGTTCGCGCGCGAGCGCCGCCAGCCGGTCGGATTCCTTCACCCTCAGCTCGGCCGCGTCCGTGATTTCCGTGCGCCCATCGGCCAGCGCCGCGGCCACGGCGAGCACCGGGATCTCGTCGACGAGCCGCGGGATCAGCGCACCGCCGATGCCGGTCCCGCGCAAGCCGCTCGTGCTCACGGTGACGTCGCCGCGCGGCTCGCCCGCCGCGCGATGAGAGGGACCTCTCGACCCCTCCAAGACCTCTCCACCGTACGGCGCGAGCTCGATCTTGCCGCCCATGGCGGCGAGGACATCGAGGGCGCCCGTCCGCGTGGGATTGAGACCGACGCCGGCGACGGTCACGCGCGCGTCCTTCACGATCGCCGCCGCGATCAGGGGGAAGGCCGCCGACGAGATGTCGCCGGGCACGACCACCGGCGCCGCCGACAACGGCCCCGGTGTGAGCGTCGTCGTCAGGCCGCGGCTCTCGATGCGGGCGCCGAACTGGCGCAACATCACCTCGGAGTGATCGCGCGACGCCGCCGGCTCCGTCACCGACACAGGCCCGTCGGCGTGGAGCCCCGCGAGCAGCACCGCGGACTTCACCTGAGCCGAGGCCACGGGAGACTCGTAGGCGAGCGCCTTGGGCTGGGCGAGTCCCCGAATACCGAGTGGCAAGCGATTGCCGTCGCTGCGGCCGACGATCGTCGCGCCCATGCGGGCGAGCGGGTCGGCGATGCGCTTCATCGGCCGCCGTCGCAGCGAGTCGTCGCCGGTGAGGAACGTCCAGAACGGCTGACCGGCGAGCACGCCGAAGAGCAGGCGCACGGCCGTGGCCGAGTTTCCGCAGTCGATGACGTTGGCCGGCTCGCCGAGGCCGCGCCGCCCGACACCGGCGATGCGGTACTCCCCCGGACCCTTCCGCGTCACCTCGGCGCCGAGCGCTTCCACGGCGGCGATCGTGCGCAGGCAGTCCTCGGCCTCGAGATAGCCGCGGATGTCGGTGGTGCCCTCTGCGAGCGCGCCCAGCAGCGCCGCCCGGTGCGAGATGGACTTGTCGCCCGGGACCTCGATGCGCCCGGAGAGACGCGTGACCGGCCGCACGCGCAGCTTCACGGCAACCGCTCCCGCCGCGCCTTGATGCGCGCCAGCGCCGCGCGCAACCCGTCGCGATCGTTTCGCTCGATCAGGCGCACCAGATCGGCGAGCGCGGCCTGCGCCGCAGCCGTCGCCTGGACGACCGCCGTGCGATTGGCCAGGAAGATCGCCTCCCACGTGTCCACGTCACCGGCCGCGATCCGCGTGGTGTCCTTGAAGCCCCGCGCGGCCACGTCGAAGGCCGTCGGATCGAAGCGCTCGACGGCGTCGACGAGCGCACAGGCGACGAGGTGGGGGACGTGGCTGATCGCCGCCACGGCGCGGTCGTGAGTCTCCGGATCGAGCATCAGGACACGCCCGGCGCCCAGGCTCTCCCAGAACGCCGTCACGGTCTTCACCGCGCGCGGCTCGGTCGCGTCCGTGGGCGTGACGATGACGGTGGCGCCCCGGAACAGATCGGCGCGGGCCACGCCGTAGCCGCTCTGCTCGGACCCGGCCATGGGATGGCTGCCCACGAACGTGAGCGGGCGCCTCGTGGTCAGGCGCTGGGCGGCGGCGACGATCGCCGCCTTGGTCGAGCCGACGTCGGTGATGACCGCGCTCGGGGCCGCGGCTTGCCAGACTTCCGGAAGCTGGCGCTCGATGATGCCGACGGGCGTGCCGAGCACGATCAGATCGGCGTCCTTGACGCCGTCGCCGATCGCGGTGGTGACGCGATCGAGCGTCCCGTCCTTCAGGGCGGCGTGGAGCCGCCCGACGTCCCGGCCGATCCCCACGATCTCGTGGGCGAGTCCCTGGGCCCGAACAGCCTTGGCCACCGAGCCACCGAGGAGCCCGACGCCGACGATCGCGAGGCGGCCGATCACGGCCCCTTCTTTCCGAGCGCCGCGCGCAGGCCCTTGATGAGCCGGCGGTTCTCGGCCGGCGTGCCCACCGTGATGCGAAGCGTGCTCTCCATCCCGAACGCCGTCATCGGCCGCACGATGACACCCTCGTGCAGGAGCTTCTGATAGATCTCGGCGGCGCTCCGGCCGACGTCGACCAGGATGAAGTTGGCCCGCGAGGGCACGTACTTCAGACGGAGGGTCTTGAACTCGTCGTAGAGGAAGTGCCGCCCGGCCTCGATCATGCGCACGCACTCGAGCACGTGGGCCTCGTCCTCCAGCGCGGCCAGCGCCGCGATCTGACCGAGCGAGTTCACGTTGAAGGGCTGGCGAATGCGATTCATCAGCGCGGTGGCGTCGGCGTCGGCCACCGCATAGCCGACGCGCAAGCCAGCCAGGCTGTTGGCCTTCGAGAACGTGCGCAGGACGATGACCTTGCGTCCCTGCTTGGCGTACGAGAGCGTGTCGGGAAAATCGGGGCCCATGGCGAACTCGAAGTAGGCCTCGTCGAAGACGACGATGGTGCGATCGGGAATCCGATTCATGAAGGCTTCCACCTCGTCGGCGGTGACGATGGTGGCCGTCGGATTGTTCGGATTGGCGATGAAGACCATCTTGGTCAGCGGCGTGACCGCGCGGGCCATCGCGTCGAGGTCGAGCCGGTAGTCCCTGAGCATCACCATCACGCGGATGCCGCCGGCCGCCTGCACGATCATCGGGTACACGACGAACGAGGGATGGGGGACCACCGCCTCGTCGCCCGGCTTGAGGAACGTGCGCACGAGCAGCTCGATCAGCTCGTTGGAGCCGTTGCCCAGGATGATCTGCTCGGACCCGACGCCGTGCTTCTTGGCCAGCGCCTGCCGCAGGTAGAAGCCGCTGCCGTCGGGATACCGGTTCAGCGTGGTGAGGGCGGCCGCGAGCGCCTTCTGCACGCGATCCGAGGGGCCCAGCGGATTCTCGTTGGAGGCGAGCTTGATGGCGTCGCTGATGCCGAGCTCACGCTCCAGCTCCTCGATCGGCTTGCCCGGTTCGTACGGGGCAATCCCGAGGATGTGCTCATTGGCCAGGGATTCCCACTGGGTGTGCATGCCCTCTCCTTATGCCGCGGGGTACGAACCGAGGACTTTCAGGAACAGGGTTCGCCCCTCGATCTCGTTCAAGGCCGCCGCCACGGTCGGCGTATCGCGGTGGCCTTCGAAGTCCAGAAATGTGACGAACTCCCACGGGCGGCTCCTGGCCGGCCGCGTCTCGATCTTGATCAGATTGATGCCCCGGCGCGCGAACGGCTCCAGGATGCGGTAGAGAACACCGGGCTCGTTGCGCATCGCGAACAGAATGGAGGTCTTGTCCCGCGCGCTGGGGCCGACGGCGCGGCGACCGATCACCAGGAAGCGCGTGGCGTTGTGCGGATTGTCCTCGATCCGCGGCCGCAGCACCCGCACGCCGTAGAGCTCCGCGGCGAGGTCGGACGCGATGGCGGCAATCGTCACGTCGCCGGCCGCTTGCTCGGCGGCGGCCGCAGTGGACGTCACGTCCTGGGTGGGCACTTCGGGCAGGTTCTGGGCGAGCCACCCCCGGCACTGGGCGAGCCCCTGGGGATGCGAGATCACCAGCTTGATCTCGGACAGCTCACGCGCCTGGGAGAGCAGGTGCTGGCTGATCGGCAGGTAGATCTCGCCGCAGATCAGCGTGTCCGAATCGATGAGGCGATCGAGCGTGATGTTGACGGCGCCCTCGGTCGAGTTCTCCACCGGCACCACGCCGTACTCGACCCGCGAGTGCTCGACGTCCTCGAAGACGTCGGCGATCGACCGCGACGGCGCGTACGAGGGGCCGCTCCCGAAGTGCTGGAGCGCCGCCTGGTGCGTGAACGTCGCCCGAGGCCCCAGGAACGCGACCGACAGCGCACGCTCGAGCGCCCGGCATCCCGACAGAATTTCACGCCAGATCGCATGGATCGCCGCCGCCGGCAGCGGGCCCCCGTTGGCGGCAGACAGACGGGTGACGATCTCAGCCTCTCGGTCGGGGGCATACGACGGCAGATCCTGCCGTCGCTTGAGGTCTCCGATCTGGAGGGCGGCCTCGGCTCGCTGGTTGAGGAGGTGGAGGATCTGGTTGTCTAGGTCATTGATCCTGGAACGCCAATCGTCCAGGTTCATACGTACTCCTGACCGCTCTTCGCTTGCGAATACGAAAGATTATAGGCTATTGCGCACAGACGGCGCAAGCACGCGGCGATCGGCGGGTGGAGGCGCCGCCGCGGCCGCCCGAAGCGCGCGGATCTCGCCAGACGTCAGCGTACGCCAGGCGCCCACCCGAAGGCGACCGAGAGCGATCGGGCCGAACCCGATGCGCCGGAGACGCCGCACGGGATGACCGAGCGCCTCGCAGTAGCGCTTCACCTCGTGCTTGCGGCCTTCGCCGAACGTCAGATGGAGCAGGCTGCTCTCTGTCCCCGTACGCTCAAGGCTCACGGCGAGCGGGATCGCGGGGCCGTCGTCGAGCGTCAATCCTCGCCGCCATCGGTCGAGATCGGCCCGGCGCACGTTGCCGGCGACCTCGGCCTCGTACAGACGCGCCAGGCCATAGCGGGGATGAAGCAATCGATGGGTCAGCGCACCGTCGTTGGTGAGCACGAGCAGCCCTTCGACGTCCACGTCGAGGCGGCCGACGGGAAAGAGGCGCGCGTGGGACCGCACCAGGTCCGTTACCACCGGCCGGCCATCGGGATCGCTGCGCGCGGTCAGATACCCGCGGGGCTTGTTGAGGAGGACGTACTCCTTCGTCTCGGCGGCCGGCAGGCCACGGCCGTCGACAGTGACGTGGTCGCGGTCGGGGTCGGCGACGGTCCCCGCCTCGCGGACGACGTCGCCGTTGACGGCGACACGTCCCTCGAGGATGAGGCGATCAGCTCCCCGCCGTGACGTCAGCCCCGCCTGGGCCAGGACCTTGTTCAGTCTGAGCTTGGCCATTGGCGGCGACGCTCACCTCCGGGATCATCAGCTCGCCTTCCACCTTCGGGAGATCGTTGAGGTCGCGCAGGCCGAACGCCACGAGGAACTCGCGGGTCGTCTCGTAGAGGAACGGCCGTCCCGGCGCTTCCTTGCGCCCGGCGACGCGGACCAGCCGGCGGTCGAGCAAGCTGTCGAGCACGCCCTCGGAGTTGACGCCGCGCACGGCGTCGACCTCGGGACGGGATACCGGCTGGCGATAGGCGATGATGGCCAGGGTCTCCAGCGCGGGCCGCGACAGCCGCGCCTTCGTGCGCGTCTTGGCCAGGCGCATGAGCCAGGGCGCGATCTGCGGGCGCGTCACCATACGGTACCCACCGCCCACCTCGACGACCGCGAGCGCGCGGTCCTCCTTGTCGTAGCGGGAGCGAAGCTCGTCCACGAGCGCGCGCGCCTCGTCGGCGTCGCCGAGCTCGAGGACCTCGCGGATGCGCTCGGCTTCGAGAGGAGTGTCGGAGGCGAAGAGCAAGGCCTCGACCACGTCAGTGGGCGTCGGCAACGGTGGTCCCTCCTTTGTACAGGGCACGGGCACCCGGGCTTTGCCACGCCCGTGCCCCGCCGCGATAACGCGCGGCGGTCAACCGCTCACCCGATCAGAGTCGCCACTGAGCGGGACGCTGTCCATCTCGGAGTCCTGCGTGAGACGACCATTGTCCCCGGGGGCGTCCTCGCGGCGCTCGATGATGATGTCGCCGAACAGCTCGGTCTGCTGCGTCCGGATGCGACCGAGCCTCACCAGCTCGAGCACGGCCAGCATCGTCACGACGATCTCCGGCCGTCGCCGCTCGCCGCCGGTGAGCGACGAGAACAGCAGCGACCAGGTGTCGCGCAGGACGGTCAAGATCTCGGTCATGCGCTCGAGCAGCGACATCGGCTCCGGCTGAACCTCGCGCGGTTTCCGGCGCGCCTGCTCGTTGATGAGGCGCTTGAGCGCCTTCTCGAGCTGATGGACGGACAGGTCCTCGAGCGGGACGTCGTCGGGCGGCGGCAGCTCGTTGCCGGTGCGGCCCCAGATCAGGGCCTGCTGGGCTTCCTGCTCGGCCAGCCATGACCCCAGCGTCTTGATCCGCGCGTACTCGCGCAGCCGCTCCTCCAGCTCGTGACGGAGCGCCTCGCCCTCCTCGTCGAGCTGTTCATCGACTTCGTCGGGCGGGACGAGCAGCTTCGACTTCAGATAGATCAGCGTCGCGGCCATGACTAAGTAGGCACCGGCCGTTTCGAGGTCGCGGAACTCCATGGCCTCGAGGTGAGCCACGTACTGATCGGTGATGGCGCGTACCGGCAGCGCGGCGAGGTCGATCTCGTGGGTGCGGCAGAGGTGCAGCAGCAGATCGAGTGGGCCCTCGAACTGCCCCACGCGAAGCGTGAGGAGATTGCCACTGCTCGGACTCTCGCTCGACGCCGTGGTCATGGCGTGAGCGGCACGACTCGCCGCACGTCGCTCATCGTGGCCTCCGCCACCTTGCGTGCCCGGACCGAGCCCGCCTTGAGAATGTCCACGATCCGATCGGGCTTCTCCGCGAACGCCTGGCGCCGCTCGCGAATCGGTGCCAGCGCGGGCTCCAGGTGCTTGAGGAGCACGTCCTTGCAGTCGAGGCAACCGATCGCTGCCGTGCGGCACCCGGTCGCGCAATATTCGCGGTCGGGCGGCGGCGTGAAGATGCGATGGAGATCGAACACGGGACACACGTCGGGATTACCGGGATCAGTCCGCCGCCTCCGCGCCGGGTCCGTCACCATCGGCCGGACCTTCTGCCTCACCGTCTCCGGCGGATCCGAGAGGTAGATGGCGTTGCCGTACGACTTGGACATCTTGCGGCCATCGGTGCCCGGGACCTTGGGGATCTCCGTCAACTTGGCCTGAGGCTCCGGAAACACCTCGCCGAAAATGTTGTTGAAGCGGCGCGCGACCTCGCGCGTGAGCTCGACGTGGGGCACCTGGTCGATGCCGACGGGCACCCAGGCCGGCCTGTACATCAAGATGTCGGCCGCCTGGAGGAGCGGGTAGCCGAGCAGGCCATAGGACGGCGACTCCAGGCCGAGCTGCTCGACCATCTCCTTGTACGTCGGCACGCGCTCGAGCCACGCCACCGGCGTCACCATCGAGAAGAGCAGATGGAGCTCGGCGTGCTCGGGCACCAGCGACTGGATGAACAGCGTCGAGCGCTCGGGATCGAGACCGGCGCCGAGCCAGTCGGCGACCATCTCGATCGTGTTGGCCGGCACCTCGGCTACGTTGTCGGCGCCCGTCGTCAGCGCGTGCCAGTTGGCGACGAAGAAGAAGCAGTCGAACTCGTCCTGCATCCGGACCCAGTTGTCGAGTGCGCCGAGGTAGTTTCCGAGGTGAAGCTTGCCGGTCGGCCGCATGCCCGAGAGCACGCGCGTCTTCTTCATCGCGCGCGTGTGGCCTCCCAGACTCTGGCCGTACGCATGAACACATAGTACGCGTACAGTGCGGCCAGAAGAAGACCTTTGCGCCCGTCGAGGAAGCCGCGCTGCGCGAGGTACATCGACAGGAAGCGGCCGAGCGGGCGCAGCACGAGCTCGCGGGCGCGCGCCCGTCCCCCGCCCCGCACCAGCTCCTGGGCCGCCAGCGCCGAGTAGCGATTGGCCCGGTCGAAGAAGTCCGACACGCCCTCGTAGCTCCGGTGGACGAGGTGACCGCTCAGCCGAGCCACACGGCCGTCCACCTCCACCGACTCGTGCACGTCGCGATCGACGAAGCGCCCGCGGCCACGGCGGAACAGGCGCACCTGCCAGTCCGGATAGAGCCCCCCGTGGCGGATCCACTGGCCGAGGAACACGTTGCGGCGGGCCACGGCATAGCCGTCGGCGGCGCCCGCCTGGACGAGAATCTTCGCGATTTCGTCGCGAAGCTCGGGTGAGGCCTCCTCGTCGGCGTCGAGCGAGAGCAGCCAGTCACCGGTGGCCTGCTCGAGCGCGAAGTTCTTCTGGGCCGCGAACCCCGGCCACGGCCGCACCAGCACGTGCTCGGTGAACTCGCGCGCGATCTGCACGGTCTTGTCCTGAGACTCGGCGTCGACGACGACGATCTCGTCAGCCCAGGCCACGCTCTCCAGGCAGGACCGGAGCCGGGCCTCCTCGTTGAGCGCGATGACGACGGCGGACAGGCGCGGCCGTGTCGTCATCCGAGAAGCTCCCGGGTCGCTGCCGCGACCGACTCGACGTCGATCGTTTCGACCCGGCCGTCCGACGCCTGGAGGGTCCGGTGCCCGGCGCCGTAGGGCCCGTTTCGCTCGGCGCGCGTCGGGCCATACAGACCGACGCACGGCGTCCCCAGCGCGGCAGCAAGATGAAGTGGCCCGGTATCGGCGGCGACGACGACGCCAGCCCGACGGAGCAGCGCGATGAGAGCGAGCAGATCCGTGGGCGGAGCCAGCAGGACGTGCGATGCCACGGTGGCGGCGACCGCCCGCGCGTCAGCCTCCTCGCCCGGGCCCCACACCACGATGACGCGCGCGCCGTGCGCGGCGGTCAGGACCCCGGCGAGGGCACGGAAGCGCTCGATGGGCCAGCGCTTCTCCGGGCGTCCTGCGCCTGGATTGAGCACGACGACCCGGTCGCGCGGCTTCAAGCCGGCTCCCGCGAAGAACTCGTCCATGCGCGCCTCGGCCGCGGGATCGGACGGCAGCCGGAATTCCAGTACGCGGCCGTCGATGCCGAGCGCGCCGAGCAGCGACAGGTACTGATCGACGACGTGACGTGCCTCGATGGGCGGCGCCACCCGGCGGTTCGTGGCCAGGACATTCAAGGGCTCCCGGCACCAGCGCTGATCGAAACCGATGCGAAGCGGCGCTCGCGTGAGACGGACGAGCAAGCCGCTCTTGATCAACCCCTGCAGGTCGAGCGCGACGTCGAAGCGCGCCGAGCGAAGCTCCCGGCGTATCGCGACGACGGCACGCGCGCTCTCGCCGAGCGCGGCCGGCGTGCGCGCGCGCCGCCAGCGCCGAGTATCGACGGTGACGACGCGCTCGAGGGCAGGATGTCCGGCGAGCACGGCGGCCTCGCGCCGCTCCACGATCCACGTGATACGCGCCTGCGGAACCCGCGCACGCAGCGTGGCCGCCACCGGCAACGCGTGGACGACGTCACCGAGCGAGGAGAGCTTGACGAGCGCGACGTTCACCGGAAGCGCTCGCGGATCGCGGCGATGAGGTCGCGCGTGGAGTGATCCTTGGGATCGCCGGTGATGGCAACCTCACTGCCGACGGCATGGGCACTCGCCCGCTCGGGCACCGAGTCGGCGGTGTAATCGGTGCCCTTGGCGTGAACGTGCGGGCGCAGCCGGGTCACCAGGCGGTCCGCGGTGTCCTCCTCGAAGACGACGACGTGATCGACCGATCGCAGAGCCCGGAGGATCTCGGCGCGCTCGGCGGCGGGCATGAGCGGACGCCCGCGGCCTTTGAGCCGACTCACGGCCGCGTCCCCGTTCAATCCGACGAAGAGGACGTCACCGAGCCGGCGCGCGGCTTCCAGATAGCGGACATGCCCGACGTGGAGCAGATCGAAGCAGCCATTGGCCAGCACGATGCGCTTGCCGTCGGCCCGCAGGCGTTCGGTTAGCGTTGCAGCCTCTTCAATGTCCATGGGCTCGCCCCGGGAGGGGCGAGGTCCACCCGGCTCAGCTCGCACGGGTCAGTGCGGCGCGAAGCTCGGCGCGGGACACGGTGGCCGTGCCGCGCTTCATGACGACCAGGCCACCGGCGATGTTGGCGAGCGTCGCGGCCTGGAGCGGCGTGCCTCCGCTCGCCAGTGCGAGCGTGAAGGCGCTGATCACGGTGTCGCCGGCGCCGGTCACGTCGGCGATCTCGTCGGTCCCGAAGATCGGGATGAACGATGCGCCGCCGTCGCGCTCGAGGAGCGCCAGCCCCTGGCTGCCGCGGGTGACGAGCAACATGTTGGCGTGGAGCCGCTCGAGGAGCTGACGGCCGGCCTTCTCGACCGCGCGCTCGTCGTCCACGGGGTGCCCGGTGAGATCACCCAGCTCGGCCTCGTTGGGCGTGGCGGCGGTGACGCCGCTGAAGCGCGGCAGCTCGTAGCGGCTGTCCACCGTGATGATGGCACCCCGGGAGCGCGCGATCGATTGCACGTGCTCGAACACGCGCGGCGCCACCGTGCCGTACCCGTAGTCGGAGACCATGATCGCGTCGGCGCGAGCGGCCAGCGTCGAGAGCCGCTCCATCAGCGCGTCCTCGGTGGCTGGCATGAGCTCGGTCGAGGGCTCGCGATCGAGGCGGACGACCTGCTGGCGGGTCGCCGGGTAGCCGCCGGCCATGATCCTGGTCTTCATCGGCGTCATGCGCCCGGCCTCGACGACGATGCCATGGGTGGTGATTCCGGCGCGCTGGAAGAGGGCGAGCAGCGCCTCGCCGGCGCCGTCGCGTCCGATCACGCCGACGGGAACGACCCGCGCCCCCAGCGCGACGACGTTGTGGGCGGCGTTGGCGGCCCCACCCAGCCGCACGTCACGCTCGGCGAACTTGAGGATGATGACCGGCGCCTCGCGTGAGATGCGCCGCGGCTTGCCGATGAGGTACTCGTCGGTGATGACGTCGCCGACGACGACAATCGTCCGATCGGTGAAGGACTCGGTGACGGCCAGCAGCCCGGCTTCCGTCATCGGCACCCCCCGTCGATCGCCCACTGCACGGCGTCGAGCAGGTCGCCGGCGACGTGATCGGGCGGTGTGACGAACGTGTGGCGCCGGTATTCCCACTCTCCCAGACCGTAGCCCGTCAGCACGAGGACGCCGCGAGCCCCGATCTTCGGCGCGACGGCCAGATCGGAGGCCTTGTCACTCACGACGGTAGAGGCACGCAGCTCGACGCCGAGCTCGGCCGCCGCCTGGAAGAACAGCCCCGGCCTGGGCTTGCGGCAGTCACACTCGGCGCGCCACGGCGGCTCGCCTTCGCTGGGGTGGTGAGCGCACACGTAGATGCCGTCGAGATGAGCACCGGCTTGCTCGAGCTGATCCGCGAGCCGGGCGGTGACGGCATGGAGAACCTCTTCCGAGAAGTACCCGCGAGCCACGCCTGCCTGGTTGGTCACGACGACGGCGGCAATGCCGCGCTCGTTCAGGCGGCGGATCGCCTCGGCCGAGCGTGGGAGGAGCCGGAGTCGCTGCGGATGGTTGACGTACCCCACTTCCTCGGTGAGCGTTCCATCGCGGTCGATGAACACTGCCGGCCGACCGGCCACCTGGGCAGTGTAAGGCGAACTCACCGCTAACTCAAGGGAAATTGCCGTAAATCCTGGAGAAACCCGCGACCTGGGCGGCGTACGTGAAGGGTTCGGCAGCCCGCCGTGCCGCGGCGCTCACGGCCTCTTTTCCCCCTGCCGACATCTCTCTGAAGCGATCGACGGCGACGGCCAGCGCCTTGGCGTCTCGGGGATCGACCACGGCGCCGTTCACGCCGTCTTGGATCAACTCGCTGCCGCCGGCCTCGGTGCTCGTCACGATGGGGAGGCCTGACGCCAGCGCCTCCAGGTGAACGTTGCCGAAGGGCTCGTAGCGTGTCGGAAGCACGGCCACGTCGGCGGCGGCGTACCAGCGCTCCACGTCGGGTCGTGGCCCCAGCCAGACGATGCGCTCGGCGACTCCGAGGCGCGCGGCGTGAGCTTCATGCGTGGCCCGATGGCCGCGGCCGATCACCACGAGCCGGCTGTCGCGGTCACCGAGCGCGGCGAGCGCCTCGACCGCGGTGATCAACCCTTTCCGCTCGAAGCCGCTCCCCACGAAGAGCGTGGTCCACGCCGCAGCGCCGAGGCCGATCTCCTCCCGCACCGAGATGCGAGCGGCCCGGTTGCGAGGGTGAAAGCGCTCGAGATCGACGCCGTTGTAGACCACGCTGACCTTCTCGCTCGCCACGCCGTACAGCGTCTCGATCTCACGCTTCCCGCGGCGAGCGATGGCGGCGATGGCAGGTGTGCCCGCGAAGATCCGTCGCTCCAGGGCGAGCACGAGCCGATGATAGAGCCCGCGCGCGCTGCCACCTCGGGTGGCCAGGTATCCGCGATGGCATCCCTCACCCGCGCGATAGACCTGCTGGCAGAGCGTTCGCTCATGGCTCTGCACGAGGTCCCACCCGCCCCGAGCCACGAAGCGGCGCGTCGCCGCGACGAAGACCAGCAGGCGAACCGATGCCGGCAGCGATGGCAATGCCAGCCGGTGAACGACGACACCGGCGAGTGCCGGCTGCTGGCGGACACTCAGCAGATGGACGTCGTACCCGTGGTCGGCGAGGGCGCGCAGCAGCCCGGCGGTCGCTCGCTCGACACCCCCGTGGTAGGAGTACGGCCGCGCGATGACGAGGAGCTTTCGGGGCGGACGACTCACCTCGAGCCCTTGTGCCGCCGGGCGACGTCATCGATCAGCGGGAACAGCACGCGGCGGGCGGCGGCGAAGCTGTAGCGCGCGACGCAGCGCTCGCGCGCGCGCCGGCCCAGCGTCTCGGCCTCGCCGCGATCCTTGAGCAGACGCCCGATGGCCTCGGCGAGCGCGGCGACGTTGCCGGCGGGGACGACGGCGCCGGCGCCCTCGAGGATCTCCGGAATCATCGACACGGACGTGGCCACGATGGGACGGCCGAGGGCCATCGCGTCGAAGATCTTCGCCGGCACCTGGCCCACGGTATCGCTGGTTGCGCGCTGGGGCACGGCCACGACGTCGGCGGCGATGAGATAGCGCGGCACGTCGTCGAACGGGATCTCGCCCATCACCTTCACGTGCGGCATCGCCGCCCAGCGTCGCGCTGACACGCTCTCGAGATCCGCACCAACGAGGACCAGGAGCGTGTCGCCGCCCAGGCGTTCGACGGCGGCGACCAGATCGTCCACACCCTTGTAGCCCCGAGGCGTGCCCAGGAACATCACGACCGGACGGGGGCCGACTCCGAGCCGGGCTCGCGCCTCGGCACGGTCGTAACGCGCCGGATCCCAGCCGTCGGTGTCGCGCACGTGAGGGATCAGGGTGCCGTCGAAGCGTGACTCGAGAAAGCGCGAGGCCACTGTGACGGCGTCGGCGCGCTTCACCGCGCGCTCGCAGAGCCACGTCCAGGCCAGCCCGTTGGGATTGCCGACGTTGAGCGCGCGACCGAGACGTCCCCACGCCCCCGAGCGATAGAAGAATCCGAGCTCCCAGTCGTCGATGTCCAGGAGCAACGGGCGGGGCCGCTGTCGGCGGGCGAGCAATCCGATCCCGAAGCTCGTCGGCCGCGGCTTCGACGCGTAGAGGACATCGCCGTCGGCCAGGCGGGCCAGCGCCGCGAGGTCGGTCGCGAACGCGGGATAGCGTCGGCCCGGCCGCGAGCGGTACGTTGCGGCGCTCGCGCGGACGGGCGGCCACAGCTCGGCGCCGAATCGCGGCCCCACGATCGTCACCTCGTGCTGCTGGGCGAGCAGCCGCGCCAGCAGCTCAGCGCGACCGGTCGCGTTGTCCGACAGGTCGAAGGCGAGGATCGAGATCCTGATAGTGGCTCTCCAGGGCCCCGGCGACCTGCGCGCCGGAGTAGCGCTCCACGACGAGCCGCCGACCACGCTGGCCGAGCTTGTCGCGGAGCGCCGCGTCGCGCAGCAGACGGCCGAGCGCATCGGCCAGCGCAGCCGCATCACCCGCGTGGACGAGCAGCGCGTGGTCACCGTCGGTCAGCACCTCGGGGACGACGCCGACGCGGGAGGCCACGAGTGGCCGTGCCGCGGCGAGATACTCGAAGACGACCCGCGACATCCCGTCGGACTCCAGCGGGACGTAGAGCGCCACGTCGAGCGCCGACATGACGGCCGGAAGATCATCGGCAAACCCGGCGATCGTCACCCGGTCGGTGAGCCCCGCGGCCGTCACCAGCTCGCGGATCGCGTCTTCCATGCTGCCCCGGCCCACGAAGACGAATCGCGCACGGATGCCGGCGGCGAGCAAACGCGCGGCCGCCTCGACGACCACGCGATGGCCCTTCATCACGCGGAGGCCCGAGATCATGCCGACCAGTGGCTCCCCCGGAACCGCGCCCAGCCGCGTGCGCACCTCGGGCGACGGCGGCCGCGGCGCATAGGCGTCCACGTCGGCCGCCCCCGGCAGCGTGAGCACACGCTCGGGCGGCACGAGGCCAGCGGCCAGGTACTGGCGGCGGATCGCTTCGGTGACGGTCACGACGAGCGCAGTAGCGCGCCGGTAGAGCCAGCGATTCGCGCGATGTGGAGACACGGCCTGCGCGATGTGCCGCGTCCTCACGATGGGCTTGGGCTCCGGGCTCACGCGGTTGGCCATCGCCGCCAGCCAGTGCTCCTTGCCGCGGTGCACGTGGACGACGTCGACGCGCGGCAGCCACGCCGACAGTCGCCGCACGTCGGCGACGTCGAGGCCGGGCCGGGCGCCGCTGCCGAACGCGAACGTCTCGATCTGCTCGACGCCCTCTCGGCGAGCGCGCTCGATGACGCGATCCTCCGTACCGCCGCGGCAGCCGAGCGTCACGTCGTGGCCACGGCGGGTCAGCTCACAGCTCACGCGCGCCGCCCAGTAGGCGTCGGACGACCAACCGCGGCACGACATCAGGTGCAGGACCTTCATGGCAGCGACTGATAGACCTGTTCCACCACGGCCACCGCGCGCTCCGGGACGAAGTCGCGCTCGGCCCGGCGCCGGCCGGCGAGCCCCATCGCGCGAGCGCGCGCGGGATCGGCGAGGATCGCGGCCAGCGCCGCCATGACGCTCTCCGGGCGGTCGTCCTCCACGAGCAGGCCGGTTTCACCGTGCACGACCGTGTCGGGCAGCGCACCAACCGCCCGCGCCACCACCGGCCGTGCCGCCGCCATCGCCTCGAGCGCGGCCCGGCACGACTCGTCGGACCCCGCGGCCATCAGGACGAAGCAGTCGGCGGCGGCGAGCACCGCCGGCAGGTCGCGATCGCGGTAGCCGGTGAACACGACGTGGTCGCTCAGGGCCATGTCGGCCACGAGGGCCTCCAGACGAGGCCGTGTCTCGCCCTTGCCGACGAGCAGCAGCCGAGCGTCAGGAAACTTCGCCAGGAGCAGACGGAATGCCGACAGCAACGCCTCGTGGCCCCGATTGCGGGCGAGCCGCGCCACCGACACGATCACGGGTGACGTGCCGAGCTTCAGCTCGTCACGGATCGGCTGCGGGTCGCCAGCGCCCGCGAAGCGCGGCAGATCGGCCACGCCCGGGATGCGGAACACGCGCTCGGCGGGAACGCCGACGTCGCGGCAGCGCGCCTCGATCTGGCCAGACACGGCGAAGACCGCCGCCGTGCGGCGATGCAGCCAGCGCGCCAGCCGGCCGCTCTTCACCGCCCGGAACGCATGGAACGTCCGCACGACCGGAACGAGCCGGTCGTCGTCGCGGGCATCCCGGATCAGCATGCCCAGCCAGTGATCGTGCGAGTGATGGCAGTGGATGACGTCGACACCCTCGCGGGCCACCACCTTGCTCAAGCGCCGAACGTCGCGCATGAACGCGAACGGTTGGAGGCGTGCCTGGAGGTCGAGGCCGGGCACGATGTCGAAGCCGGCCTCGCGCGCCTTGGCCTCGAAACGGTCGCCCGGAATCACGCCGAGAAGCACGCGATGGCCGCGCGCACGGAGGCCGCTGGCGAGCTGGATGACGGGATCGGCGCTGCCCGTCCACCACCGGTTGGCAGCGAGGTGAAGGACGGTGAGGCTCATCGCGCTCGCGCGGCGGCCACGGCGAGGAAACGGCGCACACGCTCCTCGACGTCACCCGCGGCGATGTCGCGCAGACACGGATGATCGATGGGGCACGTCCGGTAAAAGCAGGGCGAGCACGGTGTGGGATGACGCACGACCTCGACGGGGCCGCGGGGCGCCGTCAACCGCCAGTCGGTGGGGCCGAACAACGTGACGACGGGCGTGCCGAGCGCCGCCGCCAGGTGCCCGACTCCGGTGTCGCCACACACCACGACGTCGAGCTCGCTGAGGAGCGCGGTCAGGAGATCGGGCCGGTCGCGTCCCACCAGATTGGCCACGTCGATCTGCTCCATCACGGCGCGCGCCAACGGCTCGTCATCGGGCGCGCCCATCAGCACGGGCACCACGTCCTCGCCGCGAGCGAGGCCGCAGAACTCCACGATGCGCTGGATGGGCCAGACCTTCGAGGGCCCGAACGCCGCGCCGAGATGCACGCCGATCCGCGGCCCGGCCGCGGCGCCGACCTCGCCGAGCAGGGCGCGCACGGTCTTTCGCGCCTCGCCGTTGGAGGGCGGCGGTGTCAGCGCCGGCACGGTGTCGGCCGATCGCACGCTGAGCGGCTCGAGCAGCATCAGGTACTCGTCGATCTGGTGTCGCCGCGGCGCCGGCACCGTCACGCGATCCGTGAGCAACCAGTCGCGGCCCCCGGCGGAAAATCCGATGCGCCGCCTGGCCCGCCAGTACCAGGCCGACGCGGCGGACTCGAAGGAGTTCGGCAGCAGCACCGCGATGTCGGGTGTGAGCGCTCGGACGGTGTCGGCGGCCCGCAGTCGCCCGCTCCATGCCCGCGGATACGCGACGAGGACGTCGGCCAGGTCCTGATCGACGAAGAGTCCCGACCACGGCCCGGCCAGGACGAGCTTGGCCTGGCGTCGCGCCTTGCCGAGCGCGCGAATCGTGGGCACGGCCATCACCGTGTCGCCTAGCCAGTTGGGCAAGCGAACGATCAGCGTCTCGGGCATGCCCGCTCGAAGGCGGTGCGCCACGCCGCGTGACCGGCGCTGAGCTCCAGACGGACGCTGACGACGTAGACGGGACGCTTGGGCAGCGGCAGCCGGCGCAACCGCACCCAATCCTTCTCGGTGGTCACGAGCCCGATCGCCTCCAGCGACGCGGCTCGCTCTTCGAGCCGGCGCAGGTCGTCGGGCTTGTACCAGTAGTGGTCGGCGAATCTCACGAACGCGGCGGTCTCCACGCCGAGCTCGCCGAGGGTGGCCTCGAAGCCGGCGGGTGCTGCGATGCCGGCGAACGCGAGCACGCGCGCCCCGGCGAGATCACGCAGCGGGTGCGGACGCATGCGCTCGGCCTCCCAGCACTCGACGGCGCGATGACGGGCGGCCAGCACGGGCACGCCGGGAGCGTGAACGTCCGCGGCCGCGCGCACCTCGCTGAGATCCGCCTCGCCGCCGGCGCCGGTGGCGACGATGAGCTGAGCGCGGGCGAGCGCCGATAGCGGCTCGCGAAGCGGGCCTCCGGGCAAGAGCTGGCCGTTGCCCCACGGATAGTGGGCGCGCACCATGACGACTTCGAGGTCCTTGTCGAGCGTGCGGTGCTGGAAGCCGTCGTCGAGCACGATGGCGGTGACCGGGAAGCGCGAGATGGCCAGCCGCGCGGCCAGGTAGCGATTGCTGCCGACGATGACGGGAACGCCGGGCAGGCGGCGTGCGAGGAGGAACGGCTCGTCGCCGGCCTCCTCGGCGTCGAGGCGCACGCTCGACGTGTCGGCGACGATCTGCACGCCTCGGCTCTGCCGGCGGTAGCCGCGGCTCACGACGACCGGCCGATGGCCGAGCTCCAGCAGCGTCTGCACGGCCATCTCCACCGCCGGTGTCTTGCCGGTGCCGCCGACGGTGAGATTGCCGATGGCGATGACGGGCCGCCCCAGCCCGCGCGAGCGGAGCACGCCCTGCTCGTACAGCCACTCGCGGGCGCCGAGGAATCTGCGATAGCCGCCGGCCAGCGTGCCCAGCACCGCCGCGGCGGGCGGGGTGAACCCGCGCTCCCAGCCGTGCACGAGCCGCGCCCCCGAGTGTTCGGTCGTCATGGCGTTCCCGCCGGCAGCAGGAAGCGCTCGACGAGATCGAGCGTCGCCTTCACCGCGCCGTGCCGACCGGCGACCGCCTCGTGGGCGAGGCCTCCGATCTTCGCGCGAAGGACGGGATCGGCGAGCAGACGCGTGAGCTCCGCGGTCAAGGCCCCCCCGTCGCGAACGAGGATGCCGCCCCCACTCTCCACGAGGAGCGCGGCCGCTTCGCGAAAATTCGTCGTGTACGGCCCGAACAGGACGGGCTTGCGACGCTGCGCCGGCTCCAGCATGTTGTGGCCGCCGGCCGCCACCAGGCTGCCGCCAACGAAGACGACGTCGGCGATACCGTAGAGCTGAGCGAGCTCGCCGACGGTGTCGAGCACGATGACGGCGCCGGGCTGGCGCTCGCGGGGAAGCTCGCTTCGGCGCGCGACCGGCCAACCGCGAGCGGTCACCAGCGCGGCGACCTCGGCCACGCGCTCGGGATGGCGCGGCGCGAGCACGAGCACGAGGTCGGGACAGTCGCGTCGGGCGGCGGCGTGGGCGTCGAGCACCGCAGCTTCCTCGCCGCGATGCGTGCTGCCGGCGATCCAGACGCGCTGCTCGCGGCCGAGACCGAGCAGTCGCTGCCATAGCTCGACACCACCCGCCTCCGGGAGCGGCTCGTGCTTGATGTTGCCGCTGACGAACACGCGCTCAGGTCCGGCGCCCAACGCGATGATCCGCTGGGCGTCCTCCTCCGAGCGCATGGCGAAGACGGTCACGTGATCGAGCACGGCGCGGAGCAGCGGCCGCACCAGGCGATAACGACCGAACGAGCGATCGGACACCCGGCCGTTGGCAATCATCACGGGGACGCGGCGCTCGGCCAGCGTCCGGTACATGTTCGGCCAGATCTCGGTCTCCATGCAGACGAGGAACGCGGGATTGATCGCCTCGACGACCCGCCGCACGGGGCCCGGAAAGTCGAGCGGGAAAAAGCGGTGGCTGGCCCCATCGCCCAACCGCTCGCTCACGACGTGGGCTCCCGTATCGGTGACGGTGGTGACGACCGGCGGCAGCGTCGGTGCGAGGCGCCGGATGCCCTCGATCAGCGGCAGCGCGGCGATCGTCTCTCCCACGGACACGGCGTGCACCCACGCGGTCGGCCGATTCAGGTGCTCGGCGCCGAACCCGAGGCGCGCGCGCAGGTGAAGCGGCACTCCGCGACGAACGCTCCGGTAGAGTGCCACCGGTGCGTAGCCGGCCACCAGGCCGGCGAGCGACAGGGTGTAGAGGCGGTGAATCACGAGGCAACCATGCGGTCGGCGTCCGCGGTCGTGTCGTTCAACGCCCGCTCGACCTCTTTCACCGCGCGCTCGCGGTCGGCGTCGCGAGGGACGGCAATGGTCTCACCGAAGACCAGCACGCTGCGCGCGAACGGCCATGGAACGAGCTGCTCGTCCCAGCTCGCGAGCCGGCGGGCCGGCCGAGCGGCGAAGGCCAGCGGCACGATGGGCGCACCTGTGAGCGCGGCCAGCGTCACCACGCCGGGCTGCAACTGGCGCCGAGGTCCGCGGGGCCCGTCGGGAACGACCGCGACGTCCTCGCCTGCCCTCACCGTGGCGACGAGCTGGCGCAGCGCACCGGCGCCGCCGCGCGACGAGGAACCGCGGATGGTGGCGAGGCCGAAGCGCGCGACGTAGCGGCTCACGATCTCGCCATCGCGCGAACGGCTGGCCAGCACGGCAACGCGTCGGGCGCCTCGCGTACGTCTCAGCCAGGCGTTGAGCCACGGCATCATGACCATGCGGCCGTGCCACACCGCATAGATGAGGGGCTGGCCCGCCCTCCACCGCGGCGCCAGCGCATCGACGCCGACCGCGCGGATGCGGAGCGTGGCGCCGAGAGATCTCACGATCGCGGCCGTCGCCGCCGGGGCCAGCGCGGTCACCGCCGCCGCGCTCACGACGCTCCGGCCAGCCGCGGCGTCAGCGTCACCGGGACGCCGATGCCCTCGAGACGTCCGGGCGGCGCGCTGATCACGGACAGCACGCGAGCCGCCGCGCGCTGGGCGACCCCGGGCTCGCCGATCTCGGCCGCCAGATCGCGAAATGCCGACCGTTGCGCCTCGAGCGCCCCGGGTGTCTCGATCAGTCCAAGCGCGCTCGCGGCCAGCCGCTCGGCCGTGGCCTCACGCCGCAGGAACAGCTCGGGGATCACGCCGCGGCCAAGGATGATGTTGGGCAGACTCACCCACGGAATGCGGAGCACCGCATGGCCGACCGCCTGGCTGAGCCAGGAGAGGCGGTAGATCACCACCATCGGTGTGCCGAGCAGTGCCGCCTCCAGCGTAGCCGTGCCGGACGTTGCGAGCAGGAGGTCGGACGCGCGCATCACCGCGTGGGCGTCGGACACGAGGTCGATGCGAGGACCGGCGCCCAGGTGCGCGGTCACGTCGGCCGCCGACACCGTCGGGGCCAACGCCAGGACGAACCGCGCATTCGGATGACGCGACGCGAGCGTCGCCGCGGCGTCGCGGATGATCGGCGTCAATCGCGCGATCTCCTGAGGGCGACTGCCGGGCAGCAGGCCGATGACGAGATCGCCGTCGGCGAGGCCGAGGCGGCGCCGCGCGTCGGCGCGGCTCGGCGCTCCGACCAGCGCATCGGCAATCGGGTGGCCGACGAACTCGACCGGCACGTTGGCCTGGCGGTACAGCGCCCGCTCGAAGGGCAAGACGGCCAGCACGAGCGTCACCCGCTCGCGGATCACACGGATGCGTCCGGCCCGCCAGGCCCAGATCTGGGGCGGCACGAAGTAGACGACGGGAATGCCGGCGTCACGCGCCACCTCGGCGAGGCGGAGGTTGAATCCGGGATAGTCGATCGTCACGAGGACGTCGGGACGCTGGGAGCGCAACGCCTTGCGGAGCTCGGCCAGCGTGTGGCGGAGGTGGGGCAACCGTCGCACCGCCTCGGTGAACCCGACGACCGCCATGTCGCGCGCATCGGCGAGCAGCTCCACGCCGGCCGAGGCCATGCGCTCGCCGCCCATCCCGAACAGCCGAGCCTCCGGCGCGAGCCTGCGCAGGGCCGCGGCCAGCGCTCCTCCATGGAGGTCGCCCGATGCCTCCCCGGCCGACAGCATCACGACGGGGCGGCGCGCCGACTCAGCCGGCATCACTCACGCTCAGCAGGCTCAAGCCGGCGGTATCCGCCGCTCGCGCCGCCGCCTGGCGATCCAGAATCGCCACGCGCCCCGCCTCGACGGCGAGCACGGCGGCGCCGCCGGCAACCGCCGCGCTCACGGTTTCAGGGCCGATGGTCGGTGTGTCGAACCGATAGTCGTGAGCGCGCGCAGTGGCCTTGACGATGACCGCTCCGGGGCCCGCCAGCGCCGTCCCTCGTCGGACGGCCTCAGTCGTCCCTTCCACCGCCTCCACCGCGACGACCGCCCCGTAGCGCAGCACGATCGTCTGGCCGATCGACGCGTCGGCGATCTCACGAGCGAGCGCGAGGCCGCGGCGGATCTCGGTCCACTCGTCGGCCGTCGGGGCACGGCGCGACCAGCAACCGGCCTCGGGTACCAGATCACCCAGGAAGCGTCGCTGGTCCAGCACCTCCACACCCACGCCGGAGAACAGCGCAATGATGGCGTCGACGAGCCGGCTGTCGATCCGGGAGCCGGCACGGCCCTGGAGCGACAGCGCCGTCTGGTCGGCCGTCGAGGTCCGCGTGTGGAGCACGTCGGTCATGGAGAAGCGTCCCACCAGCACGGCGGCGCTCACGCCTTCGTCCTTGAGCCCGGTCAGGATCGGCCCGAACTCGCGCAGGCGGCTCGGAATCGTACGCGCGACGCGGGCGCTCAGGTCGGTCGCGCCGTCGAACGTGAACGCGACCACCCGCCAGCGCTCGGCTCGCGCGCGCTCAGCCACCAGCGCCGGCAGCACGCCGGCGCCGCACATCACTGCGAGCGTGCGCTCCACGGCAGGTCCCCCGGCCACGCCGACTCGCACCGACCGTCGCGAATCATGCGTTCGATCTCCAGCGCCATGGCCAGCGACCGGAGGTTTTCCGTCTCGGCGAGCTCGAGCGGCGCGCCGCTCCTGGCCCGGCGCACGGCGCCGACGAGGTGGAGGATCTCGAGCTTCAGCGGATTGTCCTTGTGGACGAACAGGTGCTCGACGAAGGAGGCCTGGCGGTAGCGGATCGACTCCCGGTTCGGCTGCGATTCCTGGGCGGCCCGCCGGTGGATCTGGATGTCCTGCACCAGATAGTCGAGGACGATGTAGGCGTCGGGCTGCGTGATGGCCAGCGTGCGGATCTTCTCCTCGGTGGCCCGGCTGGCCGTGATGGTGGCGATCGTGCCCGAGTCGAACCAGATCTGGACGTTGGCGACGTCGGCCACGTCGGAGTGGACGGCGGAGCCGAAGGCCGTGAGCCGGCGCGGCCGCGCGTCGACGAGGGCGAGCACGATGTCGAGGTCGTGGATCATGAGGTCCATGACCACGGTGTCCTTCTGCACGCGCGGCACGAAGGGCCCGAGCCGCCGCGATTCGATGAGGAGCGGGCCCTCGACGATCTTGCGTAGCTCCTGCACGGCGCCGTTGAACCGCTCGACGTGACCCACGTGGAGCAGGCAGCCCGTGCGCCGGGCCAGCGCGAACAGCTCACGCGCTTCTTCCAGCGTGGGCGTGATCGGCTTTTCGATGAGCACGTTGACGCCGCCCTCCAGGAGGTCGCGGGCGACGTGGAAGTGCTGCTCGGTGGGCACGGCGATGCTGGCGACGTCGACGCGGCCGATGAGATCGCGGTGGTCGGCGAACGCGACGGTGTCGTAGTGAGCGGCGGCCTCGCGGGCTCGGTCACCGTTGATGTCGGTGATGCCGACGAGATCGACGTCCCACAGCTCCGCGTAGACGCGCGCATGGTATTGGCCCATGTGCCCGACGCCGACCACTCCCGCACGAACGCGGCGATCGCTGGGCGCCATCACACGACCCCGCTTTCGAGATCCTCGGCGCTCTCAGCCGCGGCGCCGCGCCAGCCACCCTTGGGCGGAATGATCCCGCGCCGTGACGGGGCCGCGACGAAGTCCACGAGGCGCATGAGCGCAGGCGTGGCCGGCAGCTCGCCGCGGATGCGCTCGAGCGCACGGCCGGGAGCCAGGCCGCTGCGATAGAGGAGGCGGTAGGCTTCCTGGAGCACGCGGCGCTCGGAGGGCGGCATGCCCGCTCGACGCAAACCCACGACGTTGATCCCGTGGGCCTGGCACGGATTGCCGTCGGCCATGACGTACGGCGGGACGTCTCGGCCGATCTTGGCGCAACCGCCGATGAAGGCGTACGCGCCCACGCGGGAGAACTGGATCAGGCCGCTGACGCCGCCGATCGTCGCGTACTCTCCGATCTCCGAGTGACCGCCCACCGCGACCTCGGTCACGATGATGGCGCCCTCGCCGATCCGCGTATCGTGGCCGACGTGGCACGTCGACATGAGCAGGCAGTTGGCCCCGATCTCGGTGAAGCCTTCGGGTCTCGTCGCGCGATGGATGGTGACGTACTCGCGAATCACCGTCCCCGCACCCACGCGCACGCCCGAGATGGTGGATCGCTTGAACTTCGTGTCCTGGGGATCGGTGCCGATGATGGTGCCGGGACCGACGCGCACGCCGGCGCCGAGCTCGACCCGGCCCTCGATGACGACGTGCGGCCCGATCTCGACGTCGGCCGCCAGCTTCGCCTCCGGGCCCACGATCGAGAACGGCCCGATCTTCACGCCGGGTCCGAGCTCGGCCTTCGGATCGACCAGCGCCATGTGGTGGATCTGCTCACTCACCCTTGGTCAGCTCCTCGACCCGTCGCTCCAGCGCGCGCAGCCGCCGCAGCATCTCCGGGAGCTGGGCCTGGGCGACCCAGATCCGGAAGAACTCGGGCAACGGGCGTCCATAGGTGCCGCCGAGCTTGAGGCCGGCCGCGACGTCGGAGATGACACCCGTCTGCGAGCTCAGCATGGCGCCATCTCCGATGGTGACATGATCGCCGATTCCGACCTGTCCGCCCAGGACCACGCCTCGCCCGACCTTGCACGAGCCCGAGATCCCGGTCTGTGCCGCGATGACGGTATCCTCACCGATCTCCACGTTGTGGGCCACCATGACGAGATTGTCGATCTTCACGCCGCGTCGCACGATGGTCGGTCCCAGTGTGCCGCGGTCGATCGTCGCGTTGGCGCCGATCTCGACGTCGTCCTCGACGATCACGCTGCCGACCTGGGGAATCTTCCGATGGGCCGCGCCGTCCCAGGTGAACCCGAACCCGTCGGCTCCCAGCACGGCACCGGCGTGAATGATCACCCGGCGGCCCACACGAACGCCGTCGCGGACGACGACGTGGGGATGCAGCACCGAGTCCTCGCCGATCTCGGCGCCCGGGCCCACGTAGACGAGCGGATGCAGATGCGCGTGGGCACCGATCACGGCGCCGGCTTCGACGACGGCCAGCGCACTCACCGTTGCCGTCGGATGCACGCGGGCGTCGGGCGCCACGCGCGCCGAGGCGTCGATCCCCGCGTTCGGCGACGCGGGAGGATGGAAGAGATGGAGAAGCTCGATGAGGGTCAGGCGTGGCTCGCGGCAGCGGATGACCGGAGCGGGAAGGCCCTGCACGTCGTCGGCGGCGAGGAAGGCGCCGGCGCGAGAGGAGAGCGCGGCCTGCCGATACCGGCCGTCGGCGACGAACGCGATGTGCTGAGGACCGGCGGTCTCCAGCGAGGCTACGCCGATCACGACTCGCGCCGCGTCACCGTCCACCGTGCCCTTCAGCGTCGCCGCCAGCTGGCCGAGAGTGAACCCGGCACCGCCCATCGTCGTTACTTCTTGCCTTTCGTGGCGGCCGCTTCCTGGTCGTAGGCGCGGATGATGTCATCGGTGATGTCGAGCTCGGGAGCGCCGTAGATCACACCGGCCCCCCGCTTCTCGACGATCATCTGAAGGCCCCTCTGCTTGCCGAAGCGCTCGATCAGTCCGACCAGGTCCTGGAGGACCTTCGAGCCGAGCTGCTGCTCCTTGCGGGACAGCTCACGCTGGAAGTCGTCGGCGAGCCGGGTGGCGTCGCGCCGCTTGCGTTCGAGCTGTTCTTCCTTCTCGCGGCGGGCATCGCCCGTCATGAGCGGGCCCCGCTTCTCCAGCTCGTCGCGCATCTTCTCGAGCTCCTGGCGCTTGCCGTCCATCTCCTTCTGCATGGTGGCACGCTCCCTCTCGAGCGCCTCACGGGCGGCGACGCCCGCGGCCGAGCGCGTGAGGACACGCTGCACGTCGATGTAGGCCATCCGGACCGGCGACGGCGCTGCTGCGGAGGGCTGGGCCAGCGGTGGCGCGACCGGTCCCTGCGCGTGCACGGCCGAGCTTCCTGCGAGCGAGGCGCCGGCCATGATGACGAGCGCGGCGAACGTTCCCTTCATACCCCCTCCTAGAATGGCGACCCGACTGAGAAGTTGAGCGCGCCGAAGTCCTCACCCTTCCGGCGGTCGGCGTTGATGCCGTAGTCGACGCGGATCGGCCCGAACGGTGAAAACCAGCGGATGCCGGCTCCGACCGCTTCGCGGGTGTCGGTGAGATCGAACTTCTGCGAGAAGCCGTAGACGTTGCCGATGTCGAAGAAGCCGGCCAGCCGGATGTTGAACGGCATCGGCACGATGTACTCGAGGTTCCCGAGGACCTCGCTGGTGCCACCGGTCGGGAAGCCATTCTGGTCCACCGGCGAGATCTTCCTGAACTTGAAGCTTCGAATGGTGTTGGGACCGCCCAGGTAGAACCGCTCGAACAGCGGGTAGGCCTTGTTGTCCAGGCTGAAGCCATACGCGCCTTCGACCCGACCGGACACGATGTGGCCGAGCCACAGCGGCTTGAAGTACGAGGCGTTGGCGACCGTCTTCACGTAGTGGAGGTCGCCGCCCAGCCCGGCCACGTCGACCGCCGCGCTGAGCAGGCCACCGCGGCTTGGGAGCTGGACGTTGTCGCGGCTATCACGCGTCACGGCGCCCGAGACCAGCGAGGTGTAGTGAGTGCCGGCTTGATCTTGCAGGGCCGAGGTTTGGTCCTCTTTCAGGTGACTGATCTTGTCCCGGCTGATGCGGTACTGGGCGTGCCAGCGCCAGTACTCGAGGAAGGGGTGGCTGAGGCGCAAGCCGGCACCCAGCTGGTCGTAATCGTAGTCCGTGAAGCTCCGCGACGTGCTGAACAGATCGAAGCCGGCGGACAGCGGACGGTCGAAGAGCCAGGGCTCGGTGAAGCTGACCACACCCTGCTGGGTGTTGGCCCCGAGACGCAACCGGACCGAGGCTTCCCATCCGCGGCCCAGGAAGTTGCGCTGCGCGAGGTCGATCGTGCCGAGGAAGCTGTCCACCGAGGAGAAACCGCCACCGAGGGAGAAGACGCCGGTCGGCCGCTCCTTGACGTCGACGTTGACGATCACCTTGGTCTTGTCGGAGCCGGGGGAGGTGCTGACGTTGACCGTCTCGAAGAACCCGAGGTTGTTGAGGCGTTGCTTGGCCCGCTGCAGCTTCTGCAGGGTGAAGAGCTCACCTTCGTGCATCGGGATCTCACGGCGGAGGATCTTGTCCTGGGACCGGACGTTGCCGGTGATGTTGATGCGCTCGACGTAGGTCTCGGGGCCTTCGTTGATGTCGAGCACGACGTTCACCCCGGCCGTCGCCTCCATCTGTTCGGTCCGCGGGTTCACATCGGCCGAAGCGTGGCCGATGGTGCTGTAGAGGTCGGTGATCTCGCGCAGGGTATCGCGCAGCTTCGTGCGCGAGAAGACGTCGCCTTTCTTGAGCTTCACCACGCGGAGCACTTCGGACTCGGGGAATAGCGTCACCCCGGTGATGGTCAGGTTCTCGAGACGGTACTGCGGACCCTCCACCACGGTGAAGATCAGGTTCACAGTCGCCTTCTGGCGGTCGACCTGAATTTCGTGGCTCTCGACGCGGGCCTGGACGTAGCCGTTGTCGTTGTAGACGGCCAGGATGCGCTCGATGTCCTCGTCGATCCGCTGGCGCTGGAGCTTGCCCGGCAGGATCCAGAACTCGCGCTCCTGGGTGGCCAGCACCTTCTTGATCTCGCTCTCGTCGAGGCCCCTGGCGCCCCGGATGATGATCTTGTCGATGCTGATGCGACGGCCTTCGTTGATGCTGAAGACGACCTTGACGTCGCCGTCAGAGAACTTTTCGACCTCGGGGGTGATCTGAACCTCGAAATACCCCTCGGACTCGTAGTGGTCCTGCAGCACTTCCTTCGCTTTCTGCACCGCCACCGGGTTGTAGACGCTGCCGAGCTTGAGGTCGATCTTGTCCTGGAGGTCGGAGGTGGCGAGCTTCTTGTTCCCGGTGAAGTCGATGTCCCGGACGAACGGGCGCTCGATCACCACGAACGTGACCTTCACGCCGCCCTCGAAATCTTCCACCTTCAGCTGCACGTCGTCGAAGAACCCGAGACCGAAGACGGAGCGCACGTCCTCCGAGAGCTGCGATGGATTAAAGAAGCTGCCGGGCTTCGTCTGGACGCGGCCCAGGATGACCGCCTCCTGGACACGGCGATTGCCTTCGACGGTGATGTCCTTGATGACGATGGGGCGGGGCGACTGAGCGAAGGCCGTGGCTACTGCCAGCAGGGTCGCGCACGCACAAAGAACGGATAGACGCACGCGCCCCCCAGGGCTCACCGGACACTCAGGCTCGCGTGATCAGTGCCTCAATGCTCTGCAAGCTCGAGGGGGGCGTCCACGGGCCGCGCCTCGCGGAACACGAAGTTGCCCCCGTCGATATCCACCTCGATGCGAGCGCTCTCCGAGATCTGACCCCGCACGATCGCCTCTGCCAGCGGGTCCTCGATGTGCTTCTGGATCGTACGGCGAAGCTGACGGGCGCCGTAGGTCGGGTCGTAGCCTTTTTCCACGAGCGCCTGCTCGGCGGACTCGGTGAGCATGAGCGCGATGCCCTTCTCGGACAGTTGCTTGTTGATCCGGCTGATCATGAGCCGGATGATTTCCTTGATGTGCGCCGCCGAGAGCGAGTGGAAGACCACCGTCTCGTCGATGCGGTTCAGGAATTCCGGGCGGAAGGCGCGCTTGAGCTCCTCGATCACCCGGTCCTTCATCTTCTCGTAGGAGGCCTCGTCCGATTCCTGGAGGAACCCGGGGGACACCCGCTTGCCGATGAGGCTCGTGCCCAGGTTGGAGGTCATGATCAGGATCGTGTTCTTGAAATCCACGACGTGACCGAGCGAGTCACTCAACCGGCCGTCGTCCAGCACCTGGAGCAGCATGTTGAACACGTCGGGGTGCGCCTTCTCGATCTCGTCGAAGAGCACGACCGAATACGGACGGCGCCGGACCTTCTCAGTCAGGAAGCCCCCCTCTTCGTAGCCCACGTAGCCGGGAGGCGCGCCGAGCAGGCGCGACACGGAGAACTTCTCCATGTACTCCGACATGTCGACGCGGATGAGGGCGTTCTCGTCGCCGAACAAGTACTCGGCCAGTGCGCGGGCAAGCTCGGTCTTTCCAACACCCGTCGGGCCGAGGAAGATGAACGAGCCGACCGGCCGCTTCGCATCCTTGAGCCCGGCCCGGGAGCGCCGAATGGCGCGGGAGACAGCGGCAACGGCGTCGTGCTGGCCGATGATACGGCCGTGGAGCGCCTCTTCCATGCGGGCCAGCTTCTCCGACTCCTTCTCCTCGAGCTTGGAGAGCGGGATGCCCGTCCAGCGTGACACGATGAACTCGATGTCCTCTTCATCGACCTGCTGGACGCCCTTGCCCTTGTTACGCTCCCACTCGCGCTTCATCTCTTCTTCGCGATGCTGGAGGACCTTCTCCTTCTCGCGAAGCGAGGCGGCCTTCTCGAACTCCTGGGCCTCCAGGTACATGTCCTTCTCACGCCGCACCCGCTCCAGCTCCTTCTCGATTTCCTTGACCTCGGGCGGAGGCGTCAGCGCCATCAGGCGCGTGCGCGACGAGGCCTCGTCGATGACGTCGATGGCCTTGTCGGGCAACTGCCGATCGGTGATGTAGCGGTCGGCGAGGTTCACGGCCGCCGTGATCGCAACGTCGGTGATCTTCACCCGATGGTGCGCCTCGTACTTGTGGCGGAGGCCCCGAATGATCTCGATGGCTTCCGGCACGCTGGGGGCCTTGACGATGACGGGTTGGAACCGCCGCTCGAGCGCGCCGTCCTTCTCGATGTACTTGCGGTACTCGTCGAGGGTGGTGGCGCCGATGGTCTGGATCTCGCCGCGCGAGAGCGCGGGCTTCAGCATGTTGGAGGCGTCGATGGCGCCTTCGGCCGCGCCGGCCCCGATGAGCGTGTGCAGCTCGTCGAGGAACAGGATGACGTTCTCCGACTGCCGGATCTCCTTCATGACCGCCTTCAACCGCTCCTCGAACTGGCCACGGTACTTCGTGCCGGCCACGAGGGCGCCGAGGTCGAGCTGGAGCAGCCGCTTGTTCAGGAGGACGTCGGGAACGTCATGGCTGATGATCTTCTGGGCCAGACCTTCCACGATGGCCGTCTTGCCCACTCCGGGCTCGCCGATGAGGACGGGATTGTTCTTCGTCCGTCGGGCCAGGATCTGGATGACGCGCTCGATCTCCTGCTCCCGCCCGATGACGGGGTCGAGCTTGGTCTCACGGGCGAGCTGGGTGAGGTCACGCGCGAACTCGTCGAGAACCGGCGTCTGGGAGCGCTTCTTCGGGCGTGGGTAGTACTGGTCGCCGAGAAGGGCCAGGGTCTCCTGCCTCACCTCGTCCAGTCGGGCGCCGAGCGACTCGAGGATCTTGGCGGCGATCGACTGGCCTTCCTTCATGAGGCCGAGGAGCAGATGCTCCGTTCCGATGTAGTTGTGACCGAGCTGGCGCGCTTCTTCGATCGAAAGCTCGAGGACGCGCTTGGCCTGGGGTGTGAACGGCACCTCACCGAACGTGAGCGTCTTGGGGAAGCCAGCCAGCGCTCGTTCGACCTCCGCCTTTACCGTCTCCAGGCGAAGCCCGAGGCGCTGCAGTACGGCCGTCGCGATCCCTTCTCCGTCGCGGATGAGGCCGAGTAGAACGTGCTCCGTCCCTACGAAGTCGTGACGAAAACGTCCCGCTTCCTCGCGCGCCAATATGATGACCCGCCGCGCTCGCTCCGTGAACCGTTCAAACACTGGTGTCCCCCCACCCCTTTCGGTGAGCGCCAAGCGCCGATTTTTCTTTCGTCGGCGGATAGTTAGTTGCCCTGAGTATAGCCTGCGAGTCCTCCGGTTGCTACCATTTTCTCAAGCACCACACTAACCCTGCGAAACTCAAGCCAGAAAGAACGGATGGCTCCCCTCAATCCCCTGGTCTGACCTCCCGTGCTCGCCCCTCGACGAGCCGGTAGGCGCGGTCTGCGCGCCGGGCGAGCTCGGGGTTGTGGGTCGCGATGAGGAACGCGAGACTCCGTTCGGCCTGGAGACGCATGAACAGATCGAAGATGACCTCACTCGTCTTCGGATCGAGGTTGCCGGTCGGCTCGTCGGCGAGAATGGCCCGCGGGTGGTTCATCAGCGCGCGCGCGATGGCCACCCGCTGCTGCTCACCGCCCGATAGTTCGCCTGGCCGGTGACGCAGGCGGTCGCCGAGACCGACCTCGGCCAACGCCTCCGCCGCCAGGTCGCGCGCCTCGCGGACGGCACGGCGCGCGAGGAGCGCCGGGATCATCGTGTTCTCAAGCGCCGTCATCTCGCCGAGCAGATTGTAGAACTGGAAGACGAAGCCGATCTGATGACGTCGGTAGCGGACGAGCCCCGCTTCGCCTCGGCCGAAGACGTCCTCGCCCTCGAAGAGCACGCGGCCGGCGGTGGGACGGTCGAGGGCACCCAGCACATGGAGGAGCGTCGACTTGCCCACACCGGAGGCGCCCACGAGCGCGACGACCTCGCCGCTGCCGACCGCGACGCTGGCTCCCCGCAAGACTCGTACGACCTCGGGGCCCGTCCGGTAGTCCTTCTCGAGATCCTCGCCGATGAGAAGCTCACTCATACCGAAGCACGTCCACCGGGATCAGCGCGCCCGCACGCCGAGCCGGAAACAACGTGGCCAGGAACGACAGCACGAGCGTCGAGCCGACGACGAGCAGGAAGTCGGACGGCGTGAGCTTCATGGGCAAGTAGTCGATCTGATAGACGTCGCCGGCTAGCCGGATCACCTTGTACGTGTTCTGGACCCAGATGAGCGTCAGGCCAACCGCCGAGCCGGCCAGGGTGCCGACCACGCCGATCGTCATGCCGACGCTGAAGAACACGACCGTGATAGAGCCACTGGCCGCGCCGATAGCCTTGAGGATGCCGATCTCCTTGCGCTTTTCGGCGACCAGCAGCACCAGGTGGCCAATGATGGCGAAGGCGGCCACCAGCACGATGATGGTGACGATGACGAAGAGCGCGAGCTTCTCGAGCTGAAGCGCGGCGAAGAGGTTGCGATTGAGGTCCATCCAGTCGCGGACCCAGAACGGGAACCCGAGCTGCCTCGTAATCACCGCCCCCACTCGCTTGGCCGCGAAGGGGTCGACAAGCTTGACCTCGATGCCGGTCACGCCGGCCGGCAGACCCGCGAATTCCCGGGCGGCGGGTAGACTCAGGTAGGCCATCGACGAATCGTACTCGTACATCCCGATCTCGATGGTGCCAGCGACGACGAATCGGCGCATCTTGGGGACCATGCCGACGGCGGTCATCGCGCCCTTGGGGGAGATGGCAGTCACCGCATCGCCCACCACGACGCCCAGCGTCCGGGCCAGCTCGACGCCCAAGAGCACGGCGGGCTGGCCACCGGTCAATGGCTCGAGGCTGCCAGAGCGAAGCTGAGCCCTGAGGTCAGCCACCACGGCCGGAGTCGCGAGATCGACGCCCCGCACGAGACCGCCGTGGGATCCTCCAGCCTCGGTGGTGAAGAGGGCCTGTTGCAAGACGAAGGGTGTCGCCGACTTCACCCCGGAGATCGACCTGACCCGCCCGGCCACCGTGTCGGCGTCGGCCAGGCCTCCGCCGCCGGTGAAGATCAACAGATGAGGATTGGCCGAGATGATCTTGTCGCGAATGCCGTCCTGGAACCCCGTCATCACGGCGAGGACCAGGATGAGCGCGGCGACGCCCAGAAAAACGCCGCCCACGCCGATCCATACGAACAGGGACAGATTCGCTCGCTGCCCGGTCGCTCGCAGGTACCGTAGCCCGAGGAACAGCTCGAAGGGCAGGCCGCGGCTCACGGTCCGGCCTCTGGTCGCAGGTGCGGAAACAGGATGACCTCCCGAATCGAGGGCTGATCCGCGAACAGCATCACCAGCCGGTCGATGCCGATCCCTTCGCCTGCCGCCGGCGGCATCCCGTACTCGAGCGCGCGCACGTAGTCGGTGTCGAGCCAGTGCGCCTCGTCGTCGCCCCGGGCCTGGAGGGCGGCCTGCTCACGGAAGCGGCCGAGCTGATCGATCGGGTCGTTGAGTTCGCTGTAGGCGTTGGCCAGCTCGCGGCGCCCGATGAAGAGCTCGAATCGGTCCACCAACGCCGGATTGTCCCGACTCTTCTTCGCCAGCGGCGACAGCGCAACCGGGAAGTTGATCACGAACGTCGGCTGGACCAGCGTCGGCTCTACCTTCTCCTCGAACACGTCCTTCCAGAGCTTCCACGCCGGCGCGTCGGGGTCGAGTGTCATGCCGCGAGCGGCCGCCGCGCGGACCACGACGGATGCGTCGGTCTCGGGCGTGACCGTCACGCCAAGCGCCTGCGAGAGTCCCTGGAAAAAGGGCAGCCGTGTCCACGGCCGCCGCAGGTCGATCTCGTGCTCGCCCCACGTCAGGGTCAGCCGGCCGAGCGCCGACTCGGCCAAGTGGGTGAACAGCTCTTCGGTCAACTCCATCAGGTCGGTGTAGTCGGCGTAGGCCTGATAGAACTCGAGCATCGTGAACTCGGGATTGTGCTGGGTCGAGACGCCTTCGTTGCGGAAGTTTCGGTTGATCTCGTAGACGCGATCGAGGCCGCCGACGAGCAGCCGCTTCAGATAGAGCTCAGGGGCAATCCGCAGGTAGAGGTCCATGTCGAGCGCATTGTGGTGGGTCTTGAACGGCCGCGCGATGGCGCCGCCCGGGATGGGCTGCATCATCGGCGTTTCCACCTCGAGGAACCCCCTCGCGTCGAGGAACTTCCGCAGCGCCTGGATCACACGCGAGCGGAGCAGGAAGATCGCGCGCGCGTCGGGATTGACCACGAGATCCACGTAGCGCTGGCGATAGCGCGTCTCGACGTCCTTCAGGCCGTGCCACTTTTCGGGGAGTGAGCGCAGCGCCTTGGCCAGGAAGGTGAACGACTTCACGGCGACCGTCAGCTCACCCGTGCGGGTGCGAAACACCTCGCCGGTTACTCCAATGAAGTCGCCGACGTCGAGCTCGGTGAAGGTCGTGAAGTCGTCCCCGAGCTGATCGGCCCGCGCGTAGAGCTGGATGCGCCCCGTCTGGTCCTGCATGTTGGCGAAGCAGGTCTTGCCGTGATGACGGGCGGCGACGAGACGACCGGCCAGGCTCACCGGCCCCGTCGCCTTCAGCTCATCCTCGGTTGCCTTCTCGAGACGCTCGTGCAAGTCGCCAGCCCAGTGGCTCACCGGATAGCGCCCGCCGAAGGGGTCGATCCCGCGCGCGCGCAGACTCTCGAGCTTGGCCAGCCGCTGGCGGACCAGGTCGCTGCCGTCGTCCAGCACGCTCACGCCGGCGCTCCCTTGTTGGCCATCAGCGAGGCGCGGATGAAATCGTCGATGTCGCCATCCATCACGCCTTCCACGTTGCCGACCTCGACGCCCGTTCGATGGTCCTTCACCAGCTGGTAC
>WNFT01000327.1_pt1 | contig 53903 bp, 58 predicted proteins | sample 5400191 | NCBI WGS metagenome assembly WNFT01 (sample SAMN13153359, study PRJNA577476) | soil metagenome | isolation source: 80 cm saprolite under Madrone tree | place: USA:California | collected 2016-06-14 | reverse complement strand
GACGATCTCGACGAGCTGATGCTGGCCGGCGGCTTCGGCAATTACATCTCGATCGCGAGCGCCTTGAGGATCGGGTTGATCCCACCCGTGTCGCCGGCGAAGGTCCGCTACGTGGGCAACGCGGCCTCGCTCGGTGCCCAGCTCTGTCTCGTCTCCGAAGCCGAGCGCGCCCACGCCGCGGAGGTGGCCCGGGCCATCGAGCACGTGTCGCTGGCAGCCCATCCCGACTTCGAGCAGATCTTCGTGGACGCCATGAACTTCCCGGCCCGATGACGACCGAGACGCTCGGCCCCACGCTGTCGGCCTCGATCGTCGGCGCGAGCGCCGAGCCGCTCACGCAGACGATCGACGCGCGCTGGGTGATGGCGTACAACGCCGCGCTCGGCGACGCGCTCCCGCGTCCTGTCGCTCATCCGCTGTTCGCCGTGTGCTACGAGTGGCCGGTGGCGGTGGCGCTTCGCGAGCAGGCGATCGGCGCGGCCATCGCGCCGCTCAGCGTTCACGCCACGCACGAGCTCGTCATCCACCGGCCGCCTCGCGCCGGCGACCGACTCACGACCACGGCCACGGTGGCCGAGGTCGTGCAGCGCCCCGCGGGCGCCCTCGTCCTCACGAGGTTCGTGACCGTCGACACGGCCGGCCAGTCAGTCACGACGACGACGTACGGCAGTCTCTACCGCGGCGTGACCGTTATAGGCGAGTTGGGCCGGCCGGACGGTCGAGGCATCGTGCGGCCCGCCGGCGGCGACACGGCGACGTTCGAGAACGCCGCGTGGACGGAGACGGTAGCGGTCGCCGCCAATGCGGCGCACGTCTACACGGAGTGCGCGCGCATCTGGAATCCCATCCACACGGATGAAGGCGTCGCCCGCGCGGCTGGCCTGCCCGGGATCATCCTTCACGGGACGGCGACGCTCGCCCTCTGCATTGCCCGCGTGGTGAGCCGCGACCTGGGAGACGATCCCGCGCGCGTGCACGGCGTCAGCGCGCGGTTCACCGGCATGGTCACGTTGCCGTCGACGTTCGTGCTCCGCGCGGCTCGACCGACGGCGCGGGGCATCGCGTTCGACGCCGTGGGCCGAGACGGCCGTCCGATCCTCAGTCAAGGAGCGCTCTCGACATGAAGACGATGAGCCGGCGCGAGCGCATGCTCGCCGCCATCAACCACGAGCCCGTGGACCGCGTCCCCTACGCCGTGTGGCGGCACTTTCCCCAGGTCGATCGGAATCCGGCTGGCCTGGCCCAGGCCACCCTGCGCTTCCACGAGCGGTATGGGTCGGACTTCCTCAAGATCACGCCCACCGGCGGGTATGCGGTCGAGGAGTGGGGCTGCGTCGAGGGCGACGAGGTGCGTCCCGACGGTCATCGCGCCTGCGTGAGCTGCGCCGTGAAGGACGGCGACGACTGGAAGAAGATCCGCCCGCTCGACCCGTCGAGCGCGACGGGCTACGCCCAGCAGCTCGAGATCATCATCAGAATGGGATTCGACAAGCGCATCGGCGACGCCCCGGTGGTGCCGACGCTGTTCTCGCCTCTGTCACTCGCGCGAAAGCTGTCGGGCAGCCGCCTGAACGCGGACCTGCGCGAGCGGCCCGGTGCCGTGCGCAGCGCGCTCGATGCGATCACCGAAACGCTGGTGAGGTTTGCCGACCGGGCCCTCACCGAGGGCGTCTCCGGCATCTTCTACTCGATCCAGGCGGCCAGCCGGACTCATCACTCCGAGGAGGAATACGCCGAGTTCGGCGAGCCGCACGATCGCCGGTTCCTCGAATCGATCCGCGACCGGTCCAAGCTCACGATCATCCACTGTCACGGCGATCAGCTCATGTTCGAGCGCCTGGCGCGGCTGCCCGGGCATGCCTGGAACTGGGACGATCGCGCGACGCCACCCTCGCTCCGCGACGGCCAGGCACGGGTGCCCGGTGCCGTCATCGGCGGCCTGAATCAGTGGAAGACGCTGCGGGACGGGACGCCGGAGCAATCCGTCGCCGAGGTGGACGACGCGATCGCCCAGACCGGGGGTCGCGGGTTGATCATCGGCCCCGGCTGCGTGCTGCCCTCGAACACGCCCGACCCGAACGTGGCCGCGGTGGTGAAGCACCTGGGAGGGCCGCTCAAGCGGGTGCCGGGCGCCACGGTGTGACGACCTTACTTCCCCACGTTGAACCTGAAGTGGCAGATCTCGCCGTCGCGGACGACGTAATCCTTGCCCTCGAGCCTGAGCTGGCCCTTGGCGCGGATGTCGGGGAACGAACCCTCGACGGCAATGAGCTCGTCGTAGCCCACCACCTCGGCGCGGATGAAACCGCGCGCGATGTCCGAGTGCACGGCCCCGGCGGCGTCCTGCGCGCGCGTCTGCTGGGGAATGGACCACGCCCGCACTTCGTCCTCGCCGACGGTGAAGAACGAGATGAGGCCGAGGAGCGCGTAGCAGTCTCTGAGCACGCGCCGGATCGCCGGCTCCTTCAGTCCTAGATCGGCCAGGAACGCGGCCTGCTCGTCGCCGGCGAGCTCGGCGACCTCCATCTCGATGACGGCCGACACCCAGCCGATCCGCGTGTGGGGCCGGGCGGCGATCGCCTCCAGTCCATAGGTGGCCGCCACGCGGTCGCCCTCGGTGACGGCCTTCTCGTCGACGTTGACGCAGTGGAGGATCGGCTTCTGGGACAGGAACGTGAAGCCGCGGATCGCCTTGACGTCGTCCTCCGGAAGCGTCAGCGCGCGGAGCGGCGTCTCGCTCTCCAGCGCCGTCTTCAGGCGCGCCAGGACCTCTTGCTCACGCGCCTCGACGTCGGTGCGCCGCTTCTTCAGCGACGCGTCGAGCCGCTCGAGGCGTCGCTCCACCACCTCGAGGTCGGCCAGGATCAGCTCGGTCTCGAGGTCTTCGATGTCGCGCCGTGGCGCCGGCGCGTCCAGCGCCGGGTCCGCGAACGCACGCACAACGTGGAGCAAGGCATCGGCGTTCCGGAATTCTTTGGTGTCGAGGCCGGCCCGCTCGCCCTTGGCGATGCCGGCCAGGTCGACCACGTCGAAGGTCGCGAAGGTCGTCTTCTTCGGCTTGAACAGCGCGCTGAGCCGATCGACCCGCGCGTCCGGGACACGAGCCACGCCCGTGTTGAGTTCGACGCGGCCGGTGTCGTAGCGCGACGTGGCGACACGGGCACCGGTGAGCAAGTTGAACAGCGTGGTCTTGCCGCTTCGAGGCAGGCCGATCAGGCCGATCTTCATGAAAGCATTATGCCGCGTGCTAGATTGAGGCGCGTCGAAATGCCCGCCTCCGACTCCCCCACGCCCTACCGAGCGATCGATCTGCGCGGCGCCGCCGGCGCCCTGCTCGCCTCGCTCTTCTGGGGCGTCAACCCGGTGGCGATCAAGGCCGGCCTCGAGGACGCGCCTCCGTTCCGGCTCGCCGCGCTGCGCTTCATCCTGGGCGGCACCGTGATCCTGGTGTGGGCGGCGGGCACGGGTCGGTTGCGCGGGTTCCGCATCGCCCCCGACGAGTGGCGGCCCCTCGGCGTGCTCGGCCTGCTCCTCGCGGTGCAGATGGGGACGATGAACGTGGCCACGACGATGACGACGGCCGCCCACGTCGCCATCATCCTCAACCTCTACGCCGTGCAGACGGTCGTGCTGGCCCACTTCATGATCCCCGGCGACCGCCTCAGCCTTCGTCGCCTCGCCGGAGTCCTGGTGGCGTTCGGCGGCATCGTGATCCTCTTCGGCAGCGGGTTCTCGCTCGGCAGTCCCACGCTGGTCGGAGACGCCATCATGTTCGTCAGCGCGCTGATCCTGGCCGAGCGGACCATCTACCTGGCCAGGGCCGTGCAGCGCCAGGACCCGGTGAAGCTCCTGCTGGCTCAGGTCGCGGTCGGCATCGTGGTGTTCTTGCTCTTGTCGGCGATCTTCGAGCCCGCCGCCACGCGGTGGACCGGCCGGCTGGCCGGCGCCATCGCCTTCCAGGGCTTCGTCGTCACCGGCTTCAACTTCATCGTCAACCTGTGGCTGCTCAAGCACTACCGCCCGAGCGCGCTCTCCGCGCTCTTCCTCACCCAGCCGATCTTCGGCGTGGTCGCGGCGGCAATCGTGTGGGGCGAGCCGCTCACGGGCGACGTGGTGGTGGCGACGCTGGCCGTCATCGTCGGGATCGCGTTGACGCAGCGGTGACGGCGTGAGCCCGGCAGTGACGGCCCTATAATCGGTGCATGCCGACGCGTCCGTCGCGGTCGCTCGAGGTCGTGCCCAACCCGCATCCCGACCGCGACTACGAGGTGGCGATGACGGCGCCCGAGTTCACCTGCGTGTGCCCGATGACCGGCCAGCCCGACTTCGCGACGATCCGCATCCGCTACGTGCCGGACCAGCACCTCGTCGAGCTGAAGTCGCTGAAGCTCTACCTGTGGTCGTATCGCGACGAGGGCGCCTTCCACGAGGACGTGACGAACCGGATCCTGAACGATTTCGTCACGGCGGCCCGGCCGCGCTTCGTCGAGGTCATCGGCGACTTCAGCGTGCGCGGCGGGATCAAGACCGAGGTCCGGGCCACGTACGGCAAGCGCCCGGAGATCTAGTCCCTCACTTCGCCAGGACGAGCAGCGCCATCCCCACCAGCATGACGACGGCGCCGACCGCCGATTCGCGCACCCGCTGGGCTTCGCCGAACAGGATCACGCCGATGGCCATGGCGAAGATGATCTCGACCTGCTTGACGGCCTCGACGTACGAGGACAGCGTCATCGTGTAGGCCGCGCCCTGGGTGATCGTCGTGAGCGCGGCAAACAGACCGAGCGCGACGAACTCCTTCCAGTGCCCGGGCACCGCCGTGAAGTGCTTTCCCGAGGTGGCGAGCGCGACCGGCGTCATGATCAGGCTGGCGGCCGCGTAGCCGCCGAGCGTGCCGGTCGCCGGATCGGAGGTCACGATGGCCTGCTTCATGGTAATCACCGAGGGCGCGTAGAAAAACGCCGCCACCAGCGTCCAGCGCTGGCCGGGGTCCGTGAAGAGCACGGCCAGCGGCGCCCACGGCGAGATCCGCGCCCGCCGGACGTTGAGCAGATACACGCCGCTCGCACTCAGCAGCACGCCGGCCACACCGAGCGCGCTGGGTCGCTCGCCGATCGACACGTACGCCATGCCGAGCAGGATGATCAGGCTCACCTTCCACAACGCCGTGACCAGCGAGATCTCCGAGGCCTTCAACGCCTTGGAGAGCGCCAGCGTGGAGATGGTCTGCGACACGCCGAAGACGGCACACCACGTGAAGAACCCCGGCCGGATCGCGGGCCAGCCGCGCAGCAGGCAGGTCCCGAGCGCGAACGGCAGGAGAAACGTGAACCGCCCCCACACGTTGATGTACTCGTCCAGCGCGTGCCCCAGCCGCTTCATCGCGGTGTTGCGGAGCACCTGGAAGAGCGCGGCGGCGAGCGCCAGCAGGAGCCACATGGTGGTGAGCGGTCGCGTTCAGGCCCGCGCGGCCTCCGAGGCCCGGGCTCGCTGGCGGCCGCGCTGCGCCAGTCGCCACACGGCCGGCGCGTACAGGCGGAGCAAGAGCCGCAGGCGATAGGGCCACAGACGGGTGAGCGGGCGCGCCGCCAGGCAGCGCCAGCCGTAGCGACGCGCGCCCTCGCGATCCCCGCGCTCGGCGCACGCCACGGCCACGCCGAACCAGTTTCGGGCGATGCGCGTGCGGATCGCGCGATCGTACGTGAACCCGAGGTGGGCGTTGATCGCGCGGTAGACCGCCGCCACCGCCTCGGTCTTGGCAATGTCGCTCTGACCGGAGTGAATGCCACCGGGGTGAAGACGATAGGCCGCGGTCACTTCCGGAATGTAACCGATGGGCCCCCGCTCGGCGTGCAGGAGGTGCAAAGACCAGTCGGGCAGCGGGATACCGTAAAACCACGCGGGCCACTCGGCCACGACTCCGCGCCGGAACATCACCGAGCACTGCGGGACGAAGTTCCACTCGAGAACATCCAAAAGTCTCCACGTGTCCCGTTCTGCCGGCGGCCGGAGCCGACGGCGCGGGCGGCTGCCGTCCTCGTGGAAGACCTCGACGTCGGTGAAGCACTCGGTGTAATCGGGCCTCGCGTCGAGGAACCCCGCCTGACGACTGAGCTTGGTGGGCGAGGTCCAGTAGTCGTCGGCTTCCAGAATGGCGACGTACTGGCCACGGCACGCCGCCCACGCGTCGGCGAAATTCCGGTGCATCCCCAGATTGCGCTCGCGCGGCAGCACGCGAATGCGATCGGGATGGCGATCGGCATAGCGGCGGACGATGGCGGCGGTGCCGTCCGTCGAGCAATCCTCACCGACCACGACTTCCCAATCGAAACCGACCTGCTGCATCAGCACGCTGTCGAGGGTCTGGGCGACGAAGCGCTCGTGGTTGTAGGCGAGCACGAGCACGCTGACCTTCATGCCGGTGGCGGCGTCACCCGGAGTCGTTCGGTGATGGCCCGGCCGTGGCGCACGGCGAACGCCATGAGGTCGGTGACCCTCCGCACGCCGGCGGTGTCGAGCGCGGTGCCGGTCGGTAAGGTCAACGTTCGCTCGACCAGCCTCTCGGTCGCCGGCAGGTGTCGGCCCGCGTCGGGGAAACGCGTGCGGTAGGGCTCCATCCGGTGACACCCGGGATAGAAGTAGCGACGGGCGAGGACGTTCTCAGCCCAGAACACGGTGACCAGGTCATCGCGGCTGATGCTCGCCGCTCGTGGGTCCACGTCGAGGACGACGTACTGGAAGTTGCAGCGCTCGCGCTCGTCGTAGTCGAGCAGGGTGATGCCGGGAATCCCCGCCAGAGCGTCCCGGTACGCGTGGAAATTCTCACGGTTCACCGCAACGACCTCCTGGAGCGTCTCGAGTCCCGTGAGGCCCGTGGCGGCCGACAGCTCGCTCATCTTGCCGTTGGTGCCGACGTGGATGACGTTGTCGTATCCGGCAAATCCGAAGTTCTTCATGAGCCGCATCGTGCGGGCCAGCTCGTCGTCGTTCGTCACCACTGCCCCGCCCTCGAACGTGTTGAAGAACTTGGTGGCGTGGAAGCTGAACACGGCGGCGTCACCGTAGCCGCCGATCGCCCGGCCCAGGCAGGTGGTGTCGAAGGCGTGCGCCGCGTCGTACAGCAAGCGCAGGCGATGCTCGGCGGCCACCCGGGCCAGCGCCTCGACGTCGCAGGGGCGGCCCCAGAGGTGGACGCCGATGATCCCGGTAGTTTTCGGGGTGATGAGCGCCTCGACCTGGCGAGGATCGAGCGTGTACGTCTTCGGGTCGACGTCGCAGAAGACCGGCGTGATCTGCTGCCATTCCAGCGCGTGCGCGGTCGCGACGAACGTGAGCGATGGCACGATCACCTCGCCGCTCAGACCCGCCGCGCGGATGGCGATCTCCAGGCCCACGGTGCCGTTACACATGGCGATGCAGTGGCGCACGCCCTCTCGCTCCGCCACCCGAGCCTCGAACTCGTGGACCAGCGGCCCATTGTTGGTGAGCCAGCGCCGATCGAGCACTTCGTTGATCCGGGCGAGCAGGCGCGCGCGATCGGCGATGTTGGGCCGGCCCACGTGGAGTGCCTCGGCAAAGGCCGGGGATCCTCCGAAGACCGCGAGGTCCTCGAGGCGGCGCTTCACGAGCGCCCCCCTTCGCGCTCACGCTCGGGGATATAGCGCCCCGTCGAGTCATAGAGCTCGCCGCGCAGCTTCGCCTCCAGGGCCAGGATCCGGGCGCGTGGCCTGGGCTTGAGTGGTTTCGCAGGTGATCCGGCATAAATCGTCCACGGTTCGCAATTTTTCGTGATCAATGAATTGGCTCCTATGGCGACGCCGTCCCCAATCTCGACCCCGGGCAGCACGACCGTGTTCGCGCCAATGATGGCGTGGCGCCCGATACGAACCTTCGACCGGATTGGCTGACGGTAGGGCGCCGGCACCGCCGGGTTGGTGAGCGAGTCGCCGAGATAATCCTCGTTGCCGGTGTAGATCCGGACGCCGCCGGACAGCCCGGCAAAGTCGTCCATGATCAACTCGCCACCGCCGGCAAGAGAAGAGAAGCTGGCAATGTGCACGAAGCTGCCGATGGTCGTGCGAGCGCCGCCCGCCACGAACACGAAGTCGTCGATGATGACGGAGTCGCCGATGCTGATCGCCTCGGGCGCCACGATGCGGGCCATCGGCCAGATGATGACGTCCTGGCCGATCCGGGCGAATGATAGCCGCGGGGCCTGATTCGTCATCGCCCGGCGCCCGCCGGTGCCTCGCTGCGCTCGAGGCACGTCGTGCGCCATTCGAGATTCGGGCGGACGACGCCCGGAACGCGCCCGTACCAGGCGCCGCGCCCTTGCCCGGCGTCGCGGACCTCGAAGACCAGGATGCCGTCGTCGCGGTACAGCACCGTGGCCTGATCCTTCACGACCAGCAGCTCGATGCGATAGACGCCCTCGTTGAGCAGATCGCCGGGCACCCGACACGCGCTCAGGAAGCGCCCCTGGGGGAACGCGCGGCCATGCCACTCCGCCTCGTTCACCGGCGCCGTGTTGAACGCGAGCACCCCCTGCTCGTCGTAGACGTGCAAGCTCAGGTTCAGATGTGCGCCGGGGCCCAGGTTCCAGTACTCGAACTCGAGCAGGAGCTCCGTGCTCGTCGTGATCTCGTGGCCGCTTCCGGTGGCCGGACGCACGCTCGCCCGCGTCACCCGCACCGCGTCGCCACCCGGGGCGGTGGCCACGTCGGGCCACGACCGTTGGTGCCGACTGGTCAGCGTGTTGGCGGCATACCGAGCGATGACGCGGCGGTCGCCATCGTCGACGATGCGGCCACCGTCGAGCCAGATGACGCGGGTGCACAAACTCTGCACGGCAACCATGTTGTGGCTGACGAAGAACACGGTGCGGCCCGTGCGTACGGAGTCGCCGATCTTGCCGACGCACTTACGCTGGAAGCGAGCGTCGCCGACGGCGAGGACCTCGTCGATCAGCATGATCTCGGGTTCGAGGTGGGCGGCCACGGCGAAGGCCAGTCGAACGTACATCCCGCTCGAGTAGTGCTTGACCGGAGTGTCGAGGAAGCGCTCGACCTCGGCGAACGCGACGATCTCGTCGAACTTCGCCTCGATCTCGGCCTTCCGCATCCCGAGAATCGCCCCGTTGAGGTACACGTTCTCCCGGCCGGTGAGCTCGGGGTGGAAGCCCGTCCCGACCTCGAGGAGCGAGCCGACCCGGCCGTGAATCTCGGCCTGCCCTTCGGTTGGCTCGGTGATGCGCGAGAGGATCTTCAGCAGCGTGCTCTTGCCGGCGCCGTTGGCGCCGATGATGCCAACGATCTCGCCGGCGCTCACCTCGAAGGAGACGTCGCGCAGCGCCCAGAGCGTCGCTCCCTCCACAGTCGGTCGGCCGAAGCCGATGGCGGAGCGCAACCCGCGGAACGGGGCGAGCGCGAGCGCCGGGAGGGTGTCGCGGAGCGCACGATACCGTTGGCGAGGGCCGAGCCGATACTGTTTGCCCAAGCCGTGGCAACGAATCGCGACGTCGCCCCTCATCGTCTACACCACGTCGGCAAACGTGCGCTCCATTCGCTTGAAGTACCAGAGCCCGCCTGCGAGGACGACGAACGTGACCGCCGTCGACACGACGAGCAGGGCGCCGGGCGGCTGGCCGTGACCGAGGAGCGCCCATCGGAAGCCCTCGACGACGCCGGCCATGGGATTGAGGCCGTAGAGCGCGCGCCAGCGCTCGGGCACGAGCGAGCTCGGATAGGCCACCGGCGTGGCGAAGAGCCAGATCTGGACGAGAAAACCCAGCGTGTACCGCACGTCGCGATACTCGACGTTGAGCGCCGAGAGCCAGAGTCCCGCAGCCAGCGCCGTGAGAACGGCCAGCGCGACGAACAGCGGGACGGCGGCGATGGAGGGGCCGGGGACGATGCCGTACCAGGCCATGAGGCCGATACCGACCACGAAGGCGATGGCGAAATCGACCAGGCCGGCGAGGATCGTCGCGAGAGGAATGACCAGCCGTGGGAAGTAGACTTTCGTGACGAGACGCTCGTTGGCCACGAGGCTGTTGCTCGACTCCGTCAGCGCGTGGGCGAAGAGCTGCCACGGCAGCATCGCGGCATAGGCGAAGACGGGATACGGCACGCCGTCGGACGGCACGCCAGCCAGGCGGCCCAGGAAGATCGCGAACACGAGCGTCGTCGCCAGCGGTTGGAGCACGGCCCAGGCGATGCCCAGCACGGTCTGCTTGTAGCGAACCTTGAGGTCACGCCACACGAGGAAGTAGAGCAGCTCGCGATAGGCCCAGACCTCGCCAAGATTCGGCCGGGCGCCGGATGGCCGAATGATCGTCGATGGAGAGGCCAACCCGGTCCCGGAGACGCCGCTCGCGACTGCCGTCGTGCCGGCTCGGCGGGCGGTCACTTCGACGGCACGCTCTCGAACGACCGGATCGCGACGCGGTCGCGCGCGCTCAGCTCGATTGCCCGGGGGCGACGGCGACCTTGATCGACGCGGGGTCGTGATGAGCGTCGAACGCTTCGCCGATGGCATCGAGGTCGAAGCGATGCGTAACGAGCGGCTCTCCACGAACGGCGCCGCTCTCGAGCAGGCGCAGAGCCTCGCCGAACTCGTCCTGATAGATCATCGAGCCCGTGATCGTCACCTCGCGCCGTACGACGGAGAAGAATGCGACCGGCGTGGGCTCGTGGGGCAATCCGGTCAACACGACACGCCCGCCCGGGCGCACCAGCGAGAGCGTGTGCTGGACCGCCATCGCCGACCCGGCCGTCTCGATGACGAGATCGACCCCCTCACGGCCGGAGAACTGCTGAGCTGCGCCGTCGAGCGACCCTGCCGAGACCGCGTGCGTGTCTGCGGCACCGAGTGCCTTGGCCATCGCAAACCGCCGCGACGTGCGGCTGACGACGAGCACGCGAGCGCCAGCGGCGGTCAGAACCTGAAGCGCGAGCAATCCGAGCGTCCCCGCGCCGACGACGGCGGCCGTTTCGCCGGCACGCGGAGCACCGCGTTTGACGGCGCGAGTCACGACCGCCAGCGGCTCGGCCAGCAGCGCGTCGTCATCGGCAACCTTCGCGGGCACCGCCCAGCAGCAGCGCTCGGGAACACGGGCCAGCTCCGCGAAGGCACCGTCCACGTCGATCCCGATGGTCGTCCGCTGGAAGCACAGGTTGCGGTTGCCCTCGCGGCAGAGTGGGCATCGCCCGCAGGAATAGTTCGGCTCGACCACGACGCGATCGCCCGGACGCACGCTGCGGACGTCGCGACCGGCCCCTTGGACTCGTCCGACGAACTCGTGCCCCATGACCCGCGGGTACGCGACGGCCCGGGCGCCCGTCCAGATGCTGTAGTCGGTACCGCAGAGCCCGGCCAGGTCGACGCGCACGAGGACTTCGCCAGGTCCGGCTTCGGGAGCCTTCGACGGCTCCACTCTGAGGTCGCGAGGGCCGCGCAAAACCGCAGCTTTCACAGTTAAAAGCTACTGGAAGCAGGACGCAGGGACAACATTAGAGACGCATCTCTACAGACACGTCTCTAAGGAAAGAGGAACCAAGGAGTCGCTGCAAGAGGTCGTCCTCCCTTATTTCATGGCCATTTATGGCCAGAATCCTCAGATCAAACCAGAACATCACGCCGCCGTGTGGCCGCCGTCCAGGAAGATGGTCTGGCCCGTCATGAAGTCCGACGCCGACGACGCGAGATAGACGGCGAGCGGGCCGATCTCCTCGGGGCGACCCGTGCGACGCGCGGGGATATCGCGAAGGAGTCGGTCGGCGAGCTTCGGATTCTCGGGACTGAACGCGGGAGCCGACATGTCGGTCGCGAACCAGCCCGGCGCGATCGCGTTGACCTGCACGTTGTATCGCGCCCACTCGACGCCGAGGGTGCGCGTGAAGGCGATGATCGCGCCTTTGGTCGCCGAGTAGATCGTGTAGCCCGGCAGCCCTACCGCGGCGAGCATCGAGGAGATGTTGATGACCTTGCCGGCGCTCTGAGCCATGAAGTGGGGGCCGGCCGCTCGGCACCCATTGAAGACGCCGATCAGATTCACGTCGAGCACGGTGCGCCAGTCCTCGGGGCGCCAGTCCACCAGCGGCTGGACCTTCGCGATTCCCGAGTTGTTCACGAGAACGTCGAGGCGGCCGAACGTCGAGCGTGTCGCGTCGATCAGGCGCTCGACCTCGGTGTAGCTCGTCACGTCGGTGGGGATGGCCAGGGCCCGACCGCCGGCGTGTTGGACGAGCCCCGCCGTTTCCTCCAGGTCGGCCTTCGAGCGTGCCGCAACGGTCACGGCCGCGCCGGCAGCGGCCAGCGCCAGGGCGATCGACCGCCCGAGGCCGCGGCTGGCGCCGGTGACGATGGCGACCTGGCCGGCAAGCGCCGGCGTCGATGTCACCGGTAGAGGTCCTCGAGCTCGCGGCTGTACTTCTGGATGACGACCTTGCGCTTGACCTTCAGGGTGGGTGTCAGCTCGCCCCCATCCTGGGTGAAGTCATCGGGCAGCACCCGGAACTTCTTGATCTTTGCGTACGACTGGAGCTTGGAGTTCTTCTCCTCCACGGTCCGCTCCACTCGCTCGACGACCTTCGGGTGCTTCACCAGCACGGCCGGATCGCTGGCGATGATCCCCTGCTCCTGCGCGAACTTCTTGAGCTCGTCGGGATTGAGCGTGATGAGCGCCACCGGGTACGGTCGCCGGTCGCCGTACACCATCGCCTGGCTGAGGAACGGATCCGCCTTCAAGAGATTTTCGATGTTCTGCGGCGCGATATTCATCCCGCCGGCAGTGACGATGAGGTCCTTCTTTCGGTCGGTGATGAAGAGAAAGCCGTCGTCGTCGATCCGGCCGATGTCGCCGGTATGGAACCATCCCTCGGGCTCGAAGACCTCGCGGCTCGCCTCGGGCTGCTTGAAATACCCGCGGGTCGCGACGTTGCCGCCGCGGGCCAGGATCTCTCCGTCGGGCGCGATCTTCAGCTCGACGCCGGGCAACGCCTGACCGACCGAGCCGAACTTGAAACGGCCGGGGCGATTGAAGGTCAGCACCGGGCACGTCTCGGTCAATCCGTAGCCTTCGAGAATCAGGATGCCGGCGGCGTGGAAGAATTCGGCGATGTCCCGTGACAACGGCGCGCCGCCCGACACCGCCCACTCGAGCCGGCCGCCGAGCGCGGCGTGGAGCTTCGAGAAGACGAGCTTGTGGGCGAGCCGATGCTGGACGGCGACGCTGCCCGGGATCGGCTTCCCCTGTTGTTGCAGGTGGCTGACCTTCGTTCCGACGTCCACGGCCCAGTGAAAGATCCGCTTCTTGATGGGCGAGCCCGCTTCCACGCCGGCCAGGATCTTCGCGTAGACCTTCTCGTAGACGCGCGGGACGCTGCAGATGAAGTGCGGCTGCACTTCCTTGAGGTTGTCGCCGACCTTGTCGAGATTCTCGGCGAAGGCCGTGACCAGACCCTGGTGGGGTCCCAGGAACGACTCGAAGCGGGCGAACGAGTGCGCGAGCGGCAGGAAGAGGAGATGCGTCCACTCCGCCCGCGTCGGCGTCGTCTTCGCCCCGGCGGTCAGCGCAGCGACGTGATTGCCGTGCGTCTGCACGACCCCCTTCGGAGGCCCCGTCGTCCCGGACGTGTACACGATCGTCGCCACGTCGTCGGCCGTGGTGCTGTCCACGCGTTCGGCCAGCGTCGACTTCAACGCCTCGCGACGGTCACGTCCCAGGCGCCGCAGCATCTCCCACGTCAGTACCGTCTCGGGCGGCTGGGCCGGCTCGTATCCCGAGATCACGACGATCTGCTCCAGGCGCTCCATCTTCGAGCGCGCCTCGAGCGCCTTGGCGAGTTGCCCGGAGTCCTCGACGATCAGCGTGCGGGCCTGTGAATCGTTCACGACGTATGCGATGAGCTCCGGCGGGTAGCTCGGGTAGATGGGCACGGTGATGCACCCGGCGGAGAGGATAGCCATGTCCGCGTGCACCCATTCGACACGGCTCGCCGACAGGAGCGCGACGGCATCACCCTTCTGACGGCCCAACGCGAGCAGGCCGAGCGCCAGCTCCTCGACGATGTCTCCTGCCTGACGCCACGTCAGTGTGTGCCAGCGACCGTCACGCTTGAATTGCTGCGCGGGACGGCTGCCGCTCTCCTCGACCCGGCTCCAGAACATTCGCGCGAGTGTCTCCTGGGCCATACCTCACCTCCCGAGAAGATCAAAAGTATCAAGCCCTTGCGAACACTAGCAGCTGGCGTTTGACGCGACGCGATAAATATTGCTTGCACTCTCTAACGCGTCGCGTTACGCTTCGCCTTGAGATCGACGGTCGCAACACAGTATCAGGGAGGAGACGGACATGACGGACGTGACGAAGGCCCAAGAGCTCTTCGCGCAGCTCGCGGGAAAGACGATCGAAGCGATGGCCCTGTGGGCGGAAGCCAACCAGCGCGTGCTCCGCGAGCTCGTGGAGCTGGGCTCGACGACGGCCAAGGAAAGCGTGCGGCTCTACGGCGATCTTCAACGCGCTGGTCTCGAGTCGCTGCGCGAAGGCCAGTCGTGGACGATGCGCTGGCAGGGCGGTTGGAAGGACGCGAGCGATCCTGTTGCCTGGTACCAGAAGCTCATGGCCGACGGCGTGAACGGGACGCAGCAAGCATTCCGGCTGGCCGAGGAAAGCGCACAGGCCGTGACGCGGGCCGCCGAGCGCGTGCAGGCCACCAGCGAGCAGGCGGGCAAGGGCATCCAGGAAACGTACGCCGGCGCGGTGTCGAAGATGAAGGAGATCTACGCGGGCGTCTGAGCCGCGATCGACGGTGTCGAGCGACGGCCCGGCGGGAGCCCGCCGGGCCGTTGGCATGCCTCCCCTACTTCGATTCCGCTCGCCGTTTCTCCAGACGATCTTCGAGCGCCCGTAGCCGCTCGCGCAGCGTGACGACTTCGTCTCTCAGTCGATCCGGATCCGGCTCGGCGGCGTCACGCTTGCCCGGCTCGGCCTCGCGCTTCGCGTCGGTGCGGGGCGTCGTCGGCGCCCAGCCGGAACGTGTCGACCACTCGCGGAAGACGCGTTCCATCTCTCGCTGACTGGAGACGATGCCCTCCAGGCTCGATTTCATCGAACGCTGGATGAAGTCTTGCCAGGCCTCACCGTGCTTCACGAGCTGATGGAGGAAGGCCGCCGGCAGCGCGCTGCGGTGATTGCGCTCGTTCTCGAGAATGATCTGGGTGAGGGTCACCGACGTCAGTTCTTCGCCGGTGGCGGCGTCCACGACCGAGATCTCTTTGCCGTTCCGGACCATCTCCTCGATCTCTTCGAGGGTGACGTAGCGGCTCTCCTGCGTGTCGTAGAGCTTCCGGTTGGAGTACCGCTTGATGACGTACGCCATGGACGATCTCTCCGCGAATGTCACTATGAGCCCTCTAACACTTCGCGTCAAGCCCGGGGCCTGCGCCGATGCTACACTGGCGCTTTCTCACGAGCAGGAGGCCTCGAGCAGGAGGAAGATCATGAAGCTCAAAGGGCGCACCGCCCTCGTGACGGGCGGCTCCCGTGGCATCGGGCGCGCCGTGGCACTCGCTCTCGCCGAGGAGGGCGCCGACGTTGCCATCAATTACGTCTCCAGCGAAGCGGCTGCCGTCGACGTCGCGCAGAACATCACGAAGATGGGGCGCCGCGCGATTCTCGCCCGGGCCGACGTCAGCGACTATCCCGATACGTTCCGCATGGCCCAGGACGTGCTGGCCGAGTTCGGCCACCTCGACATCCTGGTCAACAACGCCGGCGTCAACTCCGACAAGACGTTCGTGAAGATGGACCACGCCTCCTGGCGCAAGGTTCTCGCCATCAACCTCGACGGCGCGTTCAACTGCACCAAGGTGTTCATCGATCAGATGCTCAAGCAGAGCTACGGGCGCGTCGTCAACGTGACCTCGGTGATCGGGCAGATCGGAAATTTCGGCCAGGCCAACTACGCCGCGTCCAAGGCCGGCGTGGCGGCGTTCACCAAGTCGCTGGCCAAGGAGCTCGCCGGCAAAGGCGTCACGGTGAACGCGGTCGCCCCCGGGTTCATCGAGACTGAAATGGTCTCGGGCATTCCCGAGAAGGTCCGCAGCCGCTTGCTCGAGCAGATTCCGTTGCGTCGCTTCGGGACGCCGGAGGAGGTGGGCCGAGCGGTCGTCTACATCGTCTCGTCCGACGGCGACTACATCACGGGCGCGGAGCTCTCGATCAACGGCGGGTTGCTGATGTAGCGACGCGCAGTCAGCTGCGCGGATGACCGCAGGTGGCGGAGAGCCACGAGCCGCCCACCTTGCTCCAGAGCGCCACGGTCTGGGCGGCCAGCGTCCACGGGGCCAGCGCGAGTCTGACACCGGCGCCGGACGATGCCGGTCGCTCGTAGGTGACGCGCGTCTTCGACGGCATCACCCACGCCTCGCCGGAGAGCACGTCCTCGTCACGCTGGTTCCGACACACCGTGCCCAACCGAACGCGGTTGCGCTCCGTCAACACCTCCAGAACCTCCACGCGCGCGGTGATGGTGTCGCCCGGCTTCACGGGCTTCATGAACTTCAAGCTCTGCGAGAGGTAGATGGCGCCGGGCCCCGGCAACTGGGTGCCAATGACGGCAGAGATGAGGCCGGCGGTGAAGACGCCCGGTGCGATGGGCTCGCCGAAGCTGGTGGCGGCCGCGTAGGCCGGGTCGCTGTGGATCGGGTTGAAGTCGCCGACAGCGTCGATGAACTCAGCGATCGCCTCCATCTCCACGTGCCGCTCGATCTCCGCGTAATCGCCCGGCCTGAGCTCCGCGATCGTCTTTCCGATCATCAACGCTCCTTCGACGCCACCTCGTGTGCACCGCCGGCGGGCCGCTTCTGGACGGCCCGCAGCACGTCATCGAGTTTTCGCGACACCGCGCCCACCGCGTCTTCCACGCGCTCGACGCGCTCTTCCAGCTCGACGATCTGGCGGGCCACCGCCGTGAGCTGCGTCCGCGAGGCCATGTTGAGCGTCTGCAGCGCCGCCTCGATCTGCTGGTCGGCGGCCTTCTTGACGGGCGCCGTCGTCACCAGCCACTGATCGAGATAGCGCCCGAGCAACTGGGCGAACCCGTCGGTGTTCATGGCCTGCCCGAGCGCGCGCGACCAGGCCTCGATCGACTGATCGAGGAACTGCTTCCACTGGGTGGCGATGTCTGGGCTGACCGGCGACGCGGCGATCATGCGGGCCCAGGTCTGGACCCATTGCTCGACGGCCGGTCTCCAGAACGCCGTCGGATCGGGAGGCGCGGCCGTCGATTGCGAAAGGAGCCGGGCCCAGGCCTGGGTGCTGTCCTCGAGGCCCTTCTTCCACATGTCGAAGAACTGTTGGGTCGGGATCGAGTCAACCATCACTCACCTCGATCGTAATTCATGTGACGCTTCGCGCCAAGCCCTTCCTTGCGGCGCGTCACGATGATCGTGGGCCGAGCCATCCCGAGACCTTGGGCCAGCAGTGCACCGAGGCCCCCCGGCCGGCGATCAGCGAGATGTGCCCGCCCGGCAACTCCACGTATTCCTTGTCCCGGCTGGCCACGGCGTCGATGAGCGCGCGCACGCAGTCGGGAGGCGCGATGTAGTCCTCCTTGGCGCCGACGACGAACGTCGGACACGCGATCGAGCGGAGCCGGACTGGCCGGCCGCCCACGCGTAGCTCTCCCCGGTACAGCTTGTTGTCCTGATAGAAGTCGCGGACCCACTGGCGGAAGAACTCGCCGGGAAAGGCAACGTACTCGTTGGCCCATTTGTTCAACGCGGTGAAGCCCTCGACGTACTTGTCGTTCCACAGGTTCCACCAGAGATTGATGTTGGTGGAGAGATCCATGGTCGGTTTGAGGAGCTTGAAGCCGGCCTTGACCATGTCGGCCGGGATCGCGCCCAGCGTATCGACGAAGCGATCGACGTTGAAGTACTTCTTGTCGAGCCACAGCCCGAAGAGTCCAACGCGGGAGAAATCGATCGGCCCCGCCATGTTGATGAAGTTCTGGACCGGGATCTCCGGATGCGAGGCCACGAACGACGCCGAGAGCGGTGCGCCCATGCAATAGCCGAGCACCGACACCCCGTCGGTGCCCGACGTCTCGAGCACCTTGCGCGCCATGCGGGGCAGGATCTTCACCACGCACTCCTCGAGCGTGAGGCCGTTGTCCTCAGGGCCGAACACGCCCCAGTCGAGCAGGTAGAAGTCGAAGCCTTCGCGGGTCATGTGCTCGATGAAGCTGCCGCCGGGAAGCAAATCGAAGATGTACGGGCGACTGATGCCGAGGTTGGGTACGAAGAGCACCGGCGTGCGGTGCGTACGCGACGACTGGTAGCGGTAGAGACGCGACTTGTTCCGCCGGTAGACTTCCTCGCGCGGCGTCACGCCCGTGCGCGGCTCGACCGGGTTGCTGACCATCTCGCCGAGGTTCTGGAAGCGCCGCAGCGTGCGGTCGAGCTCCTCCTGCCACTGCCGGACGGATTCGGCCGAGGCGCTCACGCCGTCGGTATAGCCGTTGGTGAACCGCTCGACGATGTCGGCGAAGCGTTCCTGGCCCATCCCCGAAAAACTCCTTTCGTCCCGCGCCTACATCGAGAACATCGAACCGAGCTTCATGGCCAGCCCCATGTCACCCTTGAGCTTCAGCTTGCCCGACATGAACAGCATCTGGGGATTCTGCTTCCCGGTCGACATGTCGATCCAGTCCTGAGCGCCGACCTGCAGCGTGAGACTGGGACTGGCGGCCGGCCCGGTGCTCACCGAGCACGTGCCGTCCTTGATGACGGCGTTCCACGTCCCGCCGCCGTCGCCGGAGATGTCGTACTGGATGGTCGCGTTCGTCCCCGCGGCCCGGTCGGCTCGAAAACGCGAGGGCATCTGATCGAAGGTGTCCTTGACTGTCGGCATCGCCCGCCTCCTTCAGAAAGTGAAGAGGTCCATCCCTCCGGTCACGCTGAGAACCGCCCCCGTGATGTAGCGCGCACGCTCCGAGCACAGGAAGGCGATCGCACTGGCGACATCCTCCGGCTCCCCTTCCCGCTGCATGGGCACCCGCTTCACCATGCGGTCGTACAACGGCGACAGCTTCGCGTTCGGCCCGACGATCCCGGGCGCGATCGCGTTGCACGTGACATTGTACCGGGCACCTTCGAGCGCGATCGACTTCGCGAAGCCGACCAGGCCCATCTTGGTGGTGGCATAGGCCGTCTGCCCGAAGCCGCCCATGAGCCCGGCGATCGAGGCCATGCACACCACGCGGCCCCAGCGGCGCTCGCGCATGCCCGGGAACACCGCCTTCGTCACGTTGAACGTCCCGGTGAGGTTCACGCCGAGGTTCAGCTCCCAGTCTTCGACGCGGGTGTCCTTGAGCTGTCCCATCGTGTAGATGATGCCGGCGTTGTTGACGCAGATGTCGACGGGGCCGAGGTCGCGCTCGACGGCGGCGACCACCGTGGCCACCTGCGCGGCGTCCCGGACGTCGCACTCGTAGCCGCGCGCGTGTCCGAGCGCCTGGGCCGTCTCCTCGGCGCCCTCGCGATTGAGGTCGAGGATCGCCACCTTGCACCCCTCGGCCGCCAGCGCCTCGGCGTCGGCACGGCCGAGGCTCCGCGCACCGCCAGTCACGAGCGCGACCTTGTCGCGGATCCCGAGATCCATCGGCGTCAGCGTCCCTTGAACTGCGGTTCGCGCTTGCCGAAGAACGCCTGGATCCCCTCGCCGGCGTCCTCCGTCCGCAGCGTCTTGATGAAGGCCCGCGTTTCCATCTCGAGGGCTTGATCGATGGGCGCTTCGAGCCCGTCGTCCACCACCTCGAGGATCAGTCGCGTCGCGATCGGCGGCCGCTTGCTGATCTGCCGGGCCAGCGCGCGGGCGTCGTTCAGCGTCTCGCCCTCCTTGCTCAGCCGGTTCACCAGCCCGAGGGTCAGACACTCGGCGGCGGGAATCTGCGTGCCCAGGATCATGAACTCGAGCGCCTTGGTGCGGCCGATGAGCCGCGGCATGCGCTGGGTGCCGCCAAAGCCGGGGATGATGCCGAGGTTCGACTCGGTCTGGCCCATGCGCGCCGTCTCCTTGAGCAGGCGCAGGTGGCACGCCATCGCGATCTCACAGCCGCCTCCCAGCGCGTGGCCGTTCATCGCGGCGATGACGGGCTTGCCGAAGCGCTCGATCTTTCTGAGCACGCCGTTGCCGAAGCGGATGAAGGCGTCGACGCTCTCGCCCGCGAAGGCCGAGCCCAGATCGGCCCCCGCGCAGAAGATCTTGTCGCCGCTACCGGTGATGATGAGGCAGCGCACGCTGTCGTCGTTCTCGAAGCCGCTCACCGCCGCGTTCAGCTCCCGCACCAGCGCCTCGCTGATGGCATTGGCCGGCGGCCGGTTCAGCGTGATGACCGCGTGTGCTTCCTCGCGCGTGACGACGAGTGTTTCAAACCCCATGCGCCGAGACTCCTCTGAGAAAGATGGACGCCACCGCCTCGGCCGTCTCGGTCAGGCGGTAGCCACGCTTGCCGAGCACCCAGGACGTCGCCATCTGGTCCATGGCACCGAAGAGCATCTTCGTCGCGATCTTCACCGGCAGGTCGGCGCGGATCTGCCCGGCCGCCATGCCCTCGTGCAGGGTCGACCCGATGAGATCGAAGTACGCTGACACCTCGTGCGCGGACGCTCCGCGGAAGAACTTGTGTCCCTGACGCAACTCGACTTGGACGACTTCGGCCAGATCGGGATCGCCCTCGAGGACGGCGAAGTGGAGCGCCACCAGCTTCCGGATCTTGGCTTCGGCCCCCCGCTCCGTGGCGATCTCGCGACGGACGAGCGCCACCCACTGCGCCATCTTCTCCCGGAAGAGCGTGACGAGGATCTCGTCCTTGGTGCGGAAGTAGAGATAGATGGTGCCGCTCGCAATCCCGGCTTCTCGAGCGATGTCGGACACGCGCGAGTTGTAATACCCGTTGCGAGCGAACACGCGGATGGCCGCGTCGACGATTTGCTGAGGCTTGGTCGAATCGCGCATTGAATCGAGCTGAACCGTCGTTCATTGTAGAGGCCGACGACGCAGGGTGTCAAATCGCCGTGGTACGATCCCGGCCATGCGACTCAAGTATCGCGTCGGCACCATGCCCGGGCCGTGGCCCACCGGTCCCGGCGGCGTCGATCAGCTCTGGCGTCTCGTCGATCTGTGCGAGACGTCGGGCATCGATTCGCTGTGGTTCTCCGATCGCCTGTCGTCGCCGCTGCACGTGCTCGAGCCTCTGACGACGATGGCCGCGGTGGCCGCGCGCACGCAGCGCCTCAAGTTCGGCCCGAGCGTCATCGTCGCGCCGTTCCGCTCGCCGGTGCTCCTCGCCCGCGAGATGGCGATGATCGACTACCTCTCGGGCGGACGCATGCTGCCCGCCGTCGGCATCGGGGTCGAGCAGGAGGGTGAGTTCCGCGCGGCCGGCGTGCCCTTCAAAGAGCGCGGCCGGCGCACCGACGAGGCGATCGCCATCATGCGCCGCTGCTGGGCCGAAGAGGCGGTGACGTTCGCCGGCGAGTTCTGGCAACTCGAGCGCATCAGCGTGCTGCCCCGGCCCGTCCAGCAGCCGTTCCCGCTGTGGATCGGCGGCAACAGCGAGGCGGCCATGCGTCGGGCCGGCCGGCTCGGCGACGGCTGGATCCCGTCGTTCATCACGCCCGACCGCTTCCGCGTCGGTGTCGAGAAGATCCAGGCCTTCGCCGCCGAGGCGGGCCGCGAGGTTCCCGCCGACCACTTCGGCGCGCTCGTCTACTTCTGCTTCGCTCCCGACCGCGCCACTGGCCACGCCACCGCCGCGCCGTTCATCCCGCGCGGCCGGGTCGACGACGAGACGCTCGTACAGTGCACGGCGTTCGGCCCACCCGAGATCCTCATCGAGCGGCTCGAGGAGTACGTCCTCGCGGGAGGCTCCAAGTTCATCGCCCGCCCGATGGTCCCGCCGGCGATGATGGAGGAGCAGATCACGCGCCTGGCCAGCGACGTCGTCCCCCTCTTTCACTCGCGCTGAGAGCCACTCGCTCTGACGGCGCCGTCAGGTCGTCTCTAGAATTTCGCTGAGGAGCGGCGGGTCGATGTTGCCGCCGGACAGGATCACGCCCACCCGCGCCCCGCGCTCGAGCGGCACCTTGCCCGAAAGCACGGCCGCCGCCGCCACCGCCCCGGTCGGCTCCACGACGACGTGCGCGCGCAGCACGAGATAGCGGAGGGCAGCGCGAATCTCGTCGTCGGTGACGAGCGCAACGTCGGACAGGGTCTGCTGGAGGATCGGGAACGTCAGCTCGCCCGGCGTCGTGAGGCGCACACCATCGGCGATGGTCGGTGGTGGCGGGATGCTGACGCGCTCGCCCTTCTGGATCGACAGCCACGTGTCGTTGGCGGTCTCGGGCTCGACGCCGATGATCTGCATGCCCGGGAAGAGCGTGCGCGCCACCGTCCCGCACCCGGCCATCAGGCCGCCGCCCCCGATGGGAGCGACCAGCGCGTCGAGCGACGGCACGTCCTGCAATAATTCGAGGGCGGCCGTGCCCTGTCCGGCCATGATCGCCTCGTCGTCGAACGGCGGGACCACCACACGTCCCGTCTCGGACGCGATCCGCCGGGCGATCGCTTCGCGGTCCTCGGTGTGGCGGTCGTACACGACGATCTCGGCGCCGTACCCGCGCGTGGCCTGGACCTTCAGCAGCGGCGCATCCTTGGGCATGCAGACCACCGCCGTCGTTCCGACCAGGCGTGCGGCCAGGGCGACGCCCTGAGCGTGATTACCGGACGAGAACGCCACGACGCCGCGGCGCCGCTCGTCGGCGCTCAGCGTGAGCAGCTTGTTGAGAGCGCCGCGGATCTTGAACGAGCCGGCGCGCTGGAGGTTTTCGCACTTGAAGAAGACACTGAAGCCGCTGGCGTCGTCCCACGACTGCGACGTGATCACGGGTGTGCGCGTGATGCGATTGAGCAGTCGCCGGGCGGCGGCGTGAACGTCGTCGAGCGTGAGACCGCTCACGACGGCGGATTATCCCGCACGCCCTCCCGGCCCGCAAGCACCGTCCGGTATACTCGGTGCATGCCGTCACTCGTTCGCGTCGCGATGACGCTCGTGTTCGCCCTCGGTCTCGCCGCCTGCTCCGTCATCTCGGTCGATCTCACGCCCCGCGTGCGGCCGCTCGAGGAGGAGACCGTCGAAGGCCGCGGCGACGCCAAGATCGTCATCGTCGAGCTGGCCGGCGTCCTCAGCGACGCCGAGTCCGCGCCGATCCTGAGCGTCGGCAATCCGCCGGCGCGCGTGCCGCTCCTCGTGCGGCTGCGCGAAGAGCTCATGAAGGCGAGTGACGATTCCAAGGTGCGCGCGATCGTGCTGCGCATCAACAGTCCGGGCGGCACGGTGACCGCGTCGGACATCATCTACCGCGAGCTGACGCTCTTCCGCGAGAAGGCGCGCGTGCCGATCATCGCCGCGCTCATGGACGTGGCCGCGTCCGGCGGGTACTACGCGGCCCTCGCCGCCGACAGCATCGTCGCCCACCCGACGACGATCACGGGCTCCATCGGCACGATCATGCTGACCGTCAACGCCCAGGGCCTGATGGACAAGCTCGGCCTGGCCGCCATCACCGTGAAGTCGGGTGAGCACAAGGACATGGGCAGTCCGTTCCGGGCCCTGACCCCCGAGGAACGCCAGATGTTCCAGTCCGTCATCGACGACCTCCACGGTCAGTTCGTGAAGCTCGTCGCCGAGCGCCGGCACCTGCCGCGGCCCACGGCGGCGCGGCTCGCCGACGGCCGAATCTATACCGCCGAGCAGGCCCTCCAGCTCAAGCTGATCGACGCCATCGGCTACCTGCCCGACGTGCTGGCCCAGGCGCGGAAAGCGGCCGGCGTCGAGGAAGCGCGCATCGTCGTCTACAAGCGTCCCCGCGAGTACCGCGCGACGTATTACGCGAAGGCCGAGACCGGCGGAAGCGCCGTCGAGGCGGCCCTGGCCCCGCTGGCCACGCTCGGGATGTCCGGGCCCCGCTTCCTTTATCTATGGTGGCCCTAGACGTTCTGGTGGCCCTCGACGATCGACGGTCGCCTCCGGCTCGTAGCCCGGGCAGCGCAGGACCGGTAGCCGCGGATACTTCGGAAAGCGCGCGTCCGTCGCGCTGAGCTGGCAGAGCCAGAAGGTCGAGTCGCGCGCTGACTCGATCCGACGGGCGTGCCGGCAGCTCAGGCATAGCCCGACGGCGCTCAGCGGCCCTTCCACTCCGGTGGCCGCTTGTCGAAGAACGCCGCGATGCCTTCACGCGCGTCGTCGCACAGGAAGACCAGCGTCGTCAGCTCGCGCAGGTAACGCAAGGCCTTGGCGCCCGCCAGCACGATGACCCGGGCCGCCGGATCGGCTTCGAACTGGCCAGCGCGGCTTCGAGCTCGGCGACCATCGTGCGCGACAGCGCGTTGCGGACCTCGGGACGGTTCAGCGTGATGCGAGCGACGCCGTCGGTGAGGCTCGTGAGCAGCGTCTCGTCGCTCACGGGGCTCCGGTCACCAGCTCCAGATAGTGCTTCAGGATCCGGGCCGTCGCGCCCCAGATCGTCTCGCCCTCGTAATCGAAGAAGTACACGGAGCGCGTCCCGCCGACGCGCTCCCACGTCTCGACGCGGAAGCTCCCGTCCTCCAGCAACGCGGCCAGCGGGACCTCGATCACCTTCTCGATTTCCTCGCCGTCGGGCCGCCACGCCGGCGGGTCGCCGACGAGGCCCACGAACGGCGTGATCACGAACTGCGTCGCTACGGTTTCCGTATCGTCGAGCGTGCCCAGCGCCTCGACCGCCTGCGGAGCCAGGCCGATCTCTTCTTCGCATTCACGAAGCGCGGCGGCGAGCAGCGACGGGTCGTCCGGTCGCACGACGCCTCCGGGAAACGAGATCTGGCCCTTGTGGTGGCCGACCCGCTCGGTGCGCTTGGCGAAGAGCAGCCACGGCTCGCCGCGGTCGATGATCGGTACCAGCACGGCCGCTCGTATCAGCGGGCCCGGTGGAACCTCGCGACGCGCACGGCCGTGCAGGCGCGCCCGGGTGAGCGTGACCAGCTCGTCGAGCGTCATCGGCCGACGTCACCGGGCCTTGAAGCTCGGCTTGCGCTTCTCGGCAAAGGCCTTCGGGCCCTCCGCGGCGTCTTCGGTTCCGCGGAGCGTTCCCGCGAGCAGCGCTTCCAGCCGTAGCCCGTCGTCGAGCGGCAACGAGAGCCCACGGACGGCCGCCTCCTTGGCGGCACGCAGGGCCAGCGGGCCGCGCTCGCACAGCGTGTCGGCGAGCGCTCGCGCCGCCGGAATCAGCTCGGGCAGCGGCACGACCTTGTTGATGAGGCCCAGGCGCAACGCTTCGTCGGCGGAGATCGGCTCGGCGGTGAGGATCATCTCCATCGCGCGGGCGGGAGGCACCGCCCGCGGCAATCGCTGGGTCCCGCCCGCGCCCGGCATGATGGCCCACCGGACCTCGGTCAGCCCGAAGCGAGCGTGGGGCGCCGCGATGCGCAGATCACAGGCCAGCGCCTGCTCGAGGCCACCGGCCAGACAGAAGCCGTTGATGGCGGCGATCATCGGCTTCCAGATCGGAAGGCCGCGCGTGATGCCGCCCAGGCCGAGGCTCGTGTGAGAGACCGGGTTGTAGCCACGGCTGCCGCCGAAGGCGCCCGGGATCATCTTCTTCAGATCGGCACCCGCCGAGAACGCCTTGTCGCCGGCGCCGGTCAGGATCGCCACCCACGCCGAGTCGTCGTCGCGGAAGCGCGTCCACGCCGCGACGAGGGCCTCGTGCGTCTCCGGGTCGATGGCATTCATCGCCTCCGGCCGGTTCATCGTGATCGTCACCACGCGGTCCTTCTGCTCGTACAGCACCGTCGCCATCCGCGCCTCCTCGTCCTGATTGCTCACGACATCACGAAGCCGCCGTCGACGTTGAGCGCCTGCCCCGTGATCGCGCCCGAATCCGACAACGCCAGGAAGACGGCGGCGTGGCCGATCTCCTCCGCCTCCACCATTCGCCGCAGCGGGACCTGACGCTTGAAGTACCGATCGAAGATCTCGGCGCCCGAGAGCGGCCCCGCCTTGGTGTGCTGCTGGCGGATGCCCATCCCCGCTCGCACGTAGCCCGGACAGATCGCGTTGACCGTGATGCCGGGATAGCCCTGAGCCCCGAGCTCGGCGGCGAGCGCGCGGGTGAGCCCGATCACGCCGTGCTTGGACGCCGTGTACGCCGTGATATAGCCATAGCCACCGTGCTTGCCGAAGATGGAGGCGATCGTGACGATGCGGCCGCCCCGGCGGGCCATCATGTGCGGCAGCGCGGCCTTGATGGCGCGGTAGGTGCCGTTCAGGTTCACGTCGATGACGCGCGTCCACGTGGCGTCGTCCTGATCGGCGAGGAGCCCCGGGCCGTCGACGCCGGCGCAGGTGACGAGGACGTCCAGCCGTCCGAGCTCGTCCACGGCCTTCGCCACCAGCGTCACCATGTCGGTGACTCGAGCCACGTCGCCGCGGACGGCGAGCGCCTTGACGCCGATGCGGCGCGCGTCCTCGGCCGCGCTCTCGACGCTGTCGGTCAGATCGCCGAGGACGAGATCGGCGCCCTCGGCGGCGAAGGCGAGCGCGACGGAGCGTCCGATGCCGCCACCGGCACCGGTGATCACGACGACGCGGCCGGACAGCCGCATCAGACGAAGCGGGCGCTGACCGACCCGAGCCGCGTGAAGGTTGCCCTGACGGTGTCGCCAGCCTTCGGCCTCAAGAGCGCCGAGACCGAGCCCGACATCACGATGTCACCCGCGCGCAGCGTCAGGCCGCGCACGCCCAGGTGATTGGCGAGCCAGGCCAGTGAGTTGGCCGGGCTGCCCAAGACCTCGGCGGCGGTGTTCGTCGCCGCGATGACACCCGAGAGCTCATAGACGAGCCCTTCGAGGCTCAGGTCGAGATGCGTCACCGGCGTCAACGCATGGCCGAGGACGATGGCGTTCGCGAACACGCCGTCGGCGATCATGTCAGTCCCCACGGTCTTGCCCGAGAAACGGAAATCGACGAGCTCGAGCGCCGGCAGCGCGCCCTCGACGGCGAGGAGAGCGCGGGCCGGCGTCACACCGGGCCCGGCAAGTGCCTGGCGCATCACGAAAGCGACCTCGGCCTCGACGACGAGGCCCGCAAAGCGCGCGGCCGGCACCTCGGCACCGCTGCTGTAGACACCGTTCGCCAGCAGGAAGCCGCAGACCGGCTCGTCCATCTCGAACTGCGCCTGGATCTTCGCGTTCGTGAGGCCGGCCTTCCACCCGATCAGACGCTCGCCTCGGGTGAGCAGCGCCTCGCGCACGCGGTCCTGGACGGTGTAGGCCTCGGCCACCGACAGGCGCCGCTGGGCGCTCGGGGGCGCGATGAGGCGTGGCTCGCGCCGGTTGGCGATGAGCGGTTCGATCGCGACGTCGCTCACGAGCGCGTTCTCACCGGCGCCGCTTCTTGCGCTTGGGCACGGGACGCGCGTGGCCGCGGCGGGGGCGTCGCGGCGCGTGGGGTGAGGCGGCACGCGTGGATGGCTCGGCCGCCCGGGCGTACGGCTCGTTGCGGCGGCCCACGTCTCCCCGCATGGGAGCGCCCTCGCTGATCACCTGGAGCCATCCGGTGAGATCGCGCGCCAGCTCCGGGTAGCAGTGGTCACGATAGACCTGCAACGCGCGCACGGCGGCCGGGTCTTTCCACGGCTTCAAAACGAAGACGGCGTCGGGATCACGGGGATCGAAGGGCGCGTCCGTCGCCAGCGGCATCACGACATACCGTCGCGTCAGTTCAGCCATGAGCTCTCCCGTCGATGCGATGATTCGTCAGGGCTGGGACAGGACGGCGACGGCCGAGACCGCGCCGGGACCGCCGAGGTTGTGCGCCAGTCCCATGCGGGCGTCCTTCACTTGCATCTTCCCGGCGCGACCAATGAGCTGATCGTGGATGTTGGCGATCATGCGCACGCCCGACGAGCCGATCGGATGGCCGCACGACTTGAGCCCGCCCGACGTGTTCACCGGCAGATCCCCGCCGAGCCTGGTGACGCCGTCCTGCACGAAGCGCCAGCCCGCTCCGGGCTCGGCGAAGCCGAGGTCTTCGTAGTTCACGATCTCGGTGATGGTGAAGCAGTCGTGGCACTCGGCGACGTCGATCTCTCTCGCGGGATTGCTGATCCCGGCCATCGCGTAGGCGGCCTTGGCCGCTTCGCGCGTGGCGCGGAAGGAGGTGAAGTTCCACGACGGGTCGAACTGCGTGTTCCAGTACCCCGCGGTCACCGCGTAGGCGATGCCGCGGATGACGGAGTAGCGGTCGGTGAACTTCGGCGCGAGGTCGGCCCGCGTGAGCACGACCGCGGCCGCGCCATCGGTCGTGGGGCAGCAGTCGAAGAGGCCGAGCGGCTCCGCGACCTTCGGGGCCTTGAGGTGCTGATCGGCGGTGATCTCTTTCTGGAAGTGGGCCTTGGGGTTCAGCGAGCCGTGAAAGTGGTTCTTCGTCGCCACCGCGCACAACGCTTCTTCGTTCGCGCCGTACTCCTTGAAGTACCGCGTGGCCAGCAGCGCGAACATCCCGGGCGCCGTCCGGCCCTTGGCGAGCACGGGGTGGCCGCGATTCACGGCCTGGGCGACGAGGCTGCCCCGCGACGGCACCTCGCGCATCTTCTCGGCGCCGACGGCCAGGACCAGGTCGTACTCGCCGGAGGCGACCGCGAGTGAGGCGTTGCGCACCGCCTCGATGCCCGTCGCGCAGTACGCGGCGACGCGGGTCACGGGAATCGGGAAGAGGTTCAGCGGATCGGACACGAACGTCCCCGAGTTGCCTTCGAACCCGTAGAGCATTGGCTCGTAGCAGCCGAACCACGCGGCCTGCAGCTGAGCGCGATCGACCTTGGCGTCGGCGAGCGCCAGCGTCACCGCCTCGTACACCATGTCGGTAAGGCTCTGATGGAAGTTCTCACCGAACTTGATGACGCCGCTGCCGACGATCGCGACCTTGCCGCCCAATCCCATGGCTCCTCCTCTCGACGCGGCCCTAAGCGTACCGCCGCCGCCGGATGCGCCGCAAGCTCAGGACGCGACCGACGCGCGCCGCCGCGTGACGAACGCGACGCACAGCGCGAAGATGACCGCGCTGCCGACGGCCAGGCCGACGTTCGGCGCGAACGCGGTCACGGTGCCGACCGTCGCGGTGAGGAGGGTGAACATGCTGTTGTTGATCACGTGGGCGGCGAGCGAGGGCAACGCGCTCCCCATGCGCTCGGTGACGTACCCGAACCAGAGGCCGAGCATCAACGCGAGCAGGGCGTGCAGCCACTCGAGGTGCAAGAGCCCGAAGGCGGCCGCGGCGGTGACGATGGCCGCGCCCGCCGGCCACGCCTCGCGGAACCGTGTCTGCATGTAGCCGCGGAAGAAGATCTCCTCGGCGGCGCCGGCCATGATGCCGATGACCAGCACGGCCGCGAAGAGGTCGGGGCCGCCGGCGCCCTCGAGGGCCCGGCGGATCACCGCCATCGAGCCGCGTTGTCCGAGACCGACCAGCATGGTGAGCGAGTCCAGCACCTGCCCCAGCGCGAGCGTCCCGAGGACGATGGCGACGAGATCGCGCCCGGTCTCGCGTCCGGGCCGCAACCGAAGGCGCCCGAGATCGAGCGGCCGGGAGACGGTGAGCACGGTGATGCCGAGGGCGACGGACGAGGCGATGCCGCCCGCGAGCAGCCCGGGCAACCCGTTGAAGAGCTCCGCCTCGGCGATGTCGGGATAGAGGACGTGGAGAGCGACCGCCGCCACGATCGTGAAGGCCACGATGGCGACGAAGGCGAGGACGTACACGACGAACACCGGCCACACCTTCGGCGCCGTCATCAGCGCACGGGATCGAGGCCGAGCATCCGCGCGATCGCCTCGCGCAGGCGATACTTCTGGATCTTGCCGGACGGTGTCATCGGGAACTCGCTGACCACCTCGAGCCGCTCGGGGAACTTGTGGCGAGCCAGCTGCCGGGCGTCGAGGTACGCGACGAGCTCGGCGAGCGTGATGCTCTCGCCCGGCTTCGGGATGACGAACGCGCACGCGCGCTCGACCAGGCGCGGGTCGGGCATGGCGACGACGGCCACGTTCTGGACCTTGGGATGGGCGTAGAGCAGGTTCTCCACCTCGGCCACCGAGATGTTCTCGCCGCCCCGGATGATCAGGTCCTTGACGCGACCCGTGATCGCCAGGTAGCCGTCGGCGTCGAGCACCGCACGGTCTCCGGTCTTGAACCACCCGTCGGGCGTATGCGCGTCGCGCGTGAACTCGGGGCGCTTCCAGTACCCGACGAATTGCGAGTGGCCGCGCACCAGCAGATCGCCTTCGCGCCCGGCCGGCAGGATCTCGCTGTCGTCTCCGACCACGGCGACGTCCATGCCGGGGAGCGGCCGGCCGTCGGTCCCGAAGACTTTCTCGTCGGGATCGTCGAGGCCGTTGCAGGTCACCAGGCCGTTCTCGCTCATGCCCCACCCCGCCGAGATCGCACAGCGAAGACGCTTCCGCGCGTCCTGGACGAGCTTGCGCGGAATCGCGGCGCCCGCCGAGATGAACAGCCGGAGCGACGAGAGGTCGCGCTGGTCCACCGCCGGCGAATACGTGAGGTCCTGGAGGAACGGCGTCGCCCCCATCGTGTACGTCACCCGCTCGGCTTCGATCCGGCGCGCCGCCTCCTCGGCGTTCCAGACGTCGAGCCAGACGCCGGTCGATCCGAGCAGCAGCGTCAAGCAGTAGCCGTAGAGATAGCCGGTCTGGTGCCCGAAGGTCGACGACATCAGCGCCACGTCGCGGTCGCTGAAGCCCAGGCGCTCGACCAACGGGTAGACGATGGCCAGCGTGGTATTGGCCGTGTGCATCACCCCCTTGGGCTCGCCCGTCGTTCCCGAGGTGAACACGACCTCGCTGACCGCGTTGGGATCGGTCCCGGCGAGCGGCCGCCGGCCCTCGCGCCGCTCCCACGCGGTGTCGGTGAGCCACGCGAAGGACCGCATGCCCTCGCCCGGCGATCCGCGGACGACGAAGACGTCGCGCAGTGACGGCGTGTCGGCGCGGAGCTCGGCGGCCATGGCCGCGTGGTCGTGATGTCGAAAGCGCGCGGGCACGACGAGCGCGCGCGCCTGCAGCGCGTTCAGGATGAAGCGCAGCTCGTTGGCCCGGTACGTCGGCGGGATGGGGTTGAGCACGGCGCCCAGCTCGATCGTGGCGAGGGCCAGGATGATCCACTCGTTGCAGTTCGGAAGCTGGCAGGACACGACGTCGCCGGGGCCGATCCCTGCGGCGGCGAGGCCGTGCGCCACGCGCTCGGCCGCGCGCGCGAGCTCGTGCCACGTCAGCCGGCCTATCGCGTCGACGATGGCGGGCTTCGTCGGCCGCTCGGTCGCCCACCGGTCGAGATAGGCCTCGAGCGTCTCGTTCTTCCACCAGCCGCCCGCCGTCATGGCGGCAATGCGCTGAGGCGTCACGCGACTCGGGACATCAGCCATCACGCTCAGGTCCCGCCTCACATCATCGTGTAGCCGCCCGAGACGGACAGCGTCTGGCCCGTGATGAAGCCGGCCTGGTCGGACGCCAGGAACAGCACGGCGCCGGTGACGTCGTCCGGCCGGGCCACGCGGCGCAGCGGGTAGGCCTTGCCGATGCGGGCGCGCATCTCGTCCGTCATCCAGGCGCGATTCTCCTGGGCCTGCCACATGCTGAGCCCGCCGATCTCCTCGTCGCCGGACGGCATCGTCATGCCCGGGCACACGACGTTGAGCCGGACGCCGAACTTCCCCACCTCGCGGGCGATCGACTTGGAGAGCGCGATCACACCGGCCTTGCACGCGCCGTAGACGCCCTCGCGGAACTCGCCGATGCGGCCGGCGTCCGAGCCCATGCTGACGATGGCGCCGCCCTTGCGCGCGATCATGCCGTCGAGCACGGCGCGCGTGCAGTTGATCATGGACCAGAGGTTGATCTGCACCTCTTTTTCCCACTCGTCGCGCGTCTTCTCGATGAACAGCGCGTCACGCGTCCAGCCCACGTTGTTGACCAGGACGTCCACGCGCCCGAAGCGCTCCTCGACGAGTCGCACCATCGCCTGGACGTCCGACCACTTCGTGACGTCGGTGCGCACGACCTGGGCCTTGGCGCCGAGCTGCTCGGCCTCGGCCGCCACCTTCTTGCCCTGGGCCTCGTCGATCTCGGCGATCGTCACGCTCGCCCGCTCGCGCGCGAAGGCCAGGGCGATGGCCCGCCCGATGTTGGAGCCGCTTCCGGTCACGACGACGCTCTTGCCCTCGAAGTTCAGGTTCATGGCCGCGCTCCTTTGAGCGAGTGCAGCATCCACACGTTCGGGTCTTCGTACCGCCCTTCGTCGCGCGCGCGATCGATCAGGACGGGCTGGAGCGCGCCCGGGACGACGTAGGGCCCACTCTCCGGGAACGCCATCTCCGTCCACTCCTCCCACCGGGCGATGGGTCCGGCGATGACCAGCGTGCGCGGCGCCACGCGCACCACCTCGGCGCCCAGGCGCGCGTGAACGCGCATCCACGGATCGAACGGCTCGCCGTCGTCGGTCGTCCACGTGACGTAGCGTTCCATCGGGGCCAGCGGGTAGCGCGCCTTGAGCGTGGGGCGCACCGGCGCGACCAGGCTGTGGTAGCCGCGCGTCTCGGCGACGAAGCGCAGGTGATCGAGCAAGCGCCGGCTCAGTCCCCGCTCGCGCCAGTCCGGATCGACGAGGGCGGCCAGCGCCGCCAGCGCGTTCGGCGTCCGCGCCGCGCGATGGTCGTCGGTGGCGCGCTCGAGAATGCCGGCGATGCTCTCGGGCAAGCCCGCCGGCGTGCCGTCCCACGTGATCGGCACCGCGTGGGCCACCGCCGCGACCCGTCCGGCGTCGTCGTACAGCGCCGTCTGATACTCGGCCCACGTCGTGAACAGCGACGGCCAGAACGTGCCGCAGCCCAGCTCGTCGCGCTGACGCAGGAAGCGCGGCCACCCGACCTCGGCCAGGCGCTCGAAGTCCGGCTCCAGCTCGGGCTTCTCACTCAGCGCGTAGGCTTTGAGCGGCACGTCAGTACGGCAGCGTCTCGCGCCCCATCAGCTCGCGGGCCACGATGAGCTTCATGACCTCGGCGGTGCCGTCGCCGATCTCGAGACCGATCACGTCACGCAGCCTCTGCTCGAAGGGCAGCTCATCGGTGTAGCCGTAGTGGCCATGGAGCAGCAGGCACTGGTGGATGGTCTCGACGGCCAGCTTCGGCCCCCACCACTTGGCCATCGCCGCTTCCTTTGTATATGGCCGGCCGTGGTCGGCCAGCCAGAGCGCGCGATAGGACATCCACCGGGCCGCGTCGATGTAGGTGGCGGCTTCGGCGATCGGGAAGGACACGCCCTCGAACTGCGCGATCGGCTTCCCGAAGGCCTTGCGCTCCTTCACGTAGCCCATCGTCTCCTCGAGCGAGGCCTGGGCGGAGCCGAGGCAGGCGAGCGCGATGAAGACGCGATTGAAATCGAACCCGCGCATGACCTGGTAGAACCCGGTCCCCTCCTCGCCGAGCCGATGCGAGGCGGGAATGCGGACGTGATCGAAGGAAAGCACCGCCCGGCCGATCGAGCGCGAGCCGAGATCGCGGAGCTGGCTGCGGCTCACGCCCGGCGCATCGAGCGGAACGGCGAAGGCGGTCACGCCGCGGGCCTTGGCGGACGCGTCGGTCCGGGCGAACAACATCACGACGTGGGCGAACATGCCCATGCTGATCCCTGACTTCTCCCCCGTGATCACGTATTCGTCGCCGTCGCGCACCGCGCGACAGACGAGATTGGCGGCGTCGGAGCCGACACTTGGCTCGGTCAGCGCGATGGCCACGACGGACTCGCCGCTGATGATGCCGGGCAACCACCGCTTCTTCACCTCATCGGAGCCGTTCTTGCCAATGATCTCCCCGGCCAGCCCGGCGAGCTGCAGCGCGTATGTGCACGAGAAGTCGCCGCGCGCGATCTCCTCCATGGCGATGCCGGTGGTCAGCAGATCGGTCTCCTGGCCGCCGTACTCGGCCGGCGCCCGGAGACCGAGGAGGCCCAGCTCGCCCATTTGCCGCCACGCGCTCGCCGGAAACTCACCGCTCCTGTCCCAGTGCTGGGAACGCGTGGCCAGCTCCTTCCGGGCGAAGCCACGCAGCGTGCGGATCAGCTCCTCTTGCTCGGCGGTGAACGCAAAATCCACGGGAGCGTCCGCTCAGCCGCGACAGAGGCGCATGAGCTCGCCGGCGTCCTTGATGGCGTCGAGGCCCAACGCCGCCTGCTCCAGCTCGTCCACGCGCGCCGCCGCCAGCACGCGCGAAGCGTTTTCGCGGAACTTCTCGACGATCGCCGTCGGGGGCAACGGTCGCCGCGGCCCGCCTCGCCCTTCCGGCTCGCGGGCTTCGAGCAATCGGCCGTCGCTCAGTCGCACCCGCACCCAGCCCGGGAAGCCATCGGGAAACGTCGAGTCGGGATCGATGGTGTGCGTGACGCGCGCGGCCAGCGCGAGCAGGCGCGGATCGCCGAGGCGGTCGGGGGCAAAGGTGTCGAGTGTGACGCGGCCGTCGACCAGCGCGGCCGCGACCGTGTAGGGCAGACTGAACTGAGCGTCGTACGACGTTCGCGGTTCGAGCTTGGCGTGACGTGGCTCGCAGATGATCGGCACTTCACCGGCCGGCACCCGGCATTCGACCTCGGCGATCGCCTCCGGCGTCAGTCGGTGCTCGCCCCCGAGCGCGAGCGCGCAATCGAGGTAGGCGTGCAGCAGGTGGCAGCACGGAAATGGTTTGTAGCCGACGGCCAGCGTCTCCCATTCACGGCCGAGCGTCTCGAACGGTGCGAGATCGGGCGCGCGACCGAGCATCGTCGCATAGAGACCGAAGCGCCCCTCGAGGATGGTCGCGGGCCCACCGAAGCCGCCGCGCGCCAGCGTCGCGGCGATGGCGCCGCCGTGACCCGCCCACCCGGCGTGAACGCGCTTGCTCCACGAGCCGTCGGTGAGGTATTCCATGACGCCCGAAGCGAAGCTTCCGGCCAGTCCGACCGCAGAGGCGAGTCGCTTCGCATCCAGGCCCATGACTTTCCCGACCGCGAGCGCCGCGGCAAAGACGCCGCACGTGCTGGTCGCGTGCCAGCCGCGCGCGTGAAAGGCGCCCGGCACGGCCAGGCCGATCCGCGTGATCGCCTCGTAACCGGCGACGGCCGCGGCGAGGACCTCGCGACCGGTCACGCGCTCGGCTTCGCCCGTCGACAGCGCCGCGGGAAGCACGACCGCGGATGCGTGGGTGATCGAGCCGGCGTGGGTGTCGTCGAAGTCGAGGCCGTGAGCGAGCGTACCGTTGGCGAGAATGGCCAGCGGCAGCGGCGCGCCCGTCTTGGCGGCGACGACCGTGCACTCGCCGCTGCCCCAGCTCTCCAGCGCGGCGAGCACGGAGGGCGCGAACTCGTGGGTCGACGCGGCCAGTGCGATCCCGAGGACGTCGAGCACGCGCAGCTTCACGCTCTCGATCACGGCGGGCGGAACGTGGGTGGTGTCGAGGTCGGCAGCGAAGACGGCGAGACGTTCAGCGAGCGTCATGGCGGCAATCATACCCTGACGCGCGGTTCGATCCGGGGGGGTCAGCCGGCGGCCGACACGCCTTCCGGGCTGGTCGTGGCGGCCCGACTCCGGATGGCGCGGACCGAACGGCCGTCGGCGTCGGTCGCCTCGAACTCTTCGCACACGCCGGCCTCGATCATCTGCTGCACGAGCGCCTCGCGCTCCTGGCCGGCCGGCGGAAGTTGATGTGACCGCCATCGCGTGACGAAGTAGCCGCGGCTCACGTGGGGCAGACGCGCTTCCGCACGCTGCAGCTCCGCGAGGCCGCGCTCGAGCGCGAGACCGGTGCTCGGACGGCCCTGCAGGCGCGACGTGAACCCGCCAACGCGGCCTTCGGTGCGCGCGAGGCCGGGCAAGCGTTCGCGGTCGACCCCGCGCGCGCGCTCGGCTCGGAAGGCGGCGATCCCATCCGACAGGTGAACCTCGCCGAAGCACCGGACGCGCAGGTCCTTCGACAGCTCATCGGCTGACCACGTGGCCACCCACACCTGCTTGCCCAGCGCGTTCACGGCCTCGACCGCCGGCACGAAGTCCTCGTCACCGGAGACCAGCACGGCGGCGTCGAACGCGTCGTTGGCGGCGAGCTGGATCAGATCGGCCACGAGCCGCGTGTCCACGCGCTTCTCGGTCGTGTACTCGTAGGTGGCGCCGCAGGCCGAGCACCGACCGCTCCGTCGCACTCGCGGCTCGCGCTTGACGAAGTATCCCGGACGCAGCTCGAGGCCCTTCAGGAATCCTTCCACCAGGGCCGGCGCATCCGCGGAGACTCCGACGTAGTAGTAGGCACCGGCGAACGTGGCCGGCGAGCCGCCCACGGCCTGCGTGATCCAGCGAGCCAGCTTGTCGTAGTCGACGCGAAGGGCTTCGTCGAAGCGGAGCAGCGACCGATAGAAATTTTGCCCGTCGATGAACACACAGATCTTCATGAGCGGGGTGGAGTATACCTCAGGCGCCTTCGGCGTGCCGCCGCCATCGACAGAACCCGTCGGGCGATGACCGCAGCACGTTGTCGTCGGCGTCGGTGACCAGCGCCCCGTCGACCCAGTATGGCTCATCCGTGTCCGGGTGGGGGTCGACGGCCACGAGATCGCTGCGCGTCCAGATCGCGGCGACGCTCGCGCCTCCACGACGGTAGAGGACCCAGGCCGCCTCAACGTCGTCACCCCCCTCGGTGACCAGCGTGACGGGCTCGAAGCCGACGACCGGATGACCGGAGCGATCGTCCGCCGCATGGGCGGCACCTCCCGAGGCGCCGAGGAAGGGGGAATGGTGGACGATACTGGACTTGAACCAGTGACCTCTGGCATGTGAGGCCAGCGCTCTGCCAACTGAGCTAATCGTCCATCCGCCGGGATCTTACATAGTTGCAGAACACGTTTCAACCTGGAACGGCGCGGCTGCGCCCGAGCTTGCCGTGTCCTGTCAACCTATGAAAGCCGTCAGGGATACGAGGCGTCGCGATCGAGCGCACGTGTGATGGATGAACTGTCGCGGGCGCTCGAGATCCATCCGAGAGACGTTCAGATCGACGTGCTTCCGCTTCTTCCGAGGAAGATGTCGCTTGTGCGGTCGCGAGGACACCCGACTCTCGTTCGGCGACACGTCCCGCTGAGGCGGGGGCCGTGGCCGTGGCTCGGTGACCGTGGTGTCGAGCTCCGGAGCCCAACGCACCGGAGGCCCCATGGAAGTGATCGCGACACGGGGAAGTCACAGGCACCCCGATTGCTCAATTGACGCACTCGGGAGGGTGAGCTTATGGAGGTTGTTGCAGTCGCCGAGCGGGAACGTCAGTGGCGGTGGGAGATTCGCCACGGCGGTCAGCTCGTGAGGGAGTCACGAGCGGAGTTCCCGACACTACAAGACGCGATCAGGGACGGGAAGCAACAGTTGCACTCGCTGTGGATCGGAGACGACCGGCCCCAGGTCACCCGCAAGTCTCAGTGCTGGCGGCGTGCCGCCGGCTGAGCGTTCGTCCAGTCACCCCTCCGCCAGGTTCCAGTCGCATCCCTCGAGACGCTTGTCGGGCGTGATAGGAAGGTCGCGAACGCGGCGGCGACGATCGGGCAGCCGCTCGGGCTCCCCGGGGTCTGGCAACAATTCCGACGGCAGCGATGGAGCAGCGTCGGCTTTGATAAAGCTCGTTGGACGATGTCGGGGATGTGAAGAGGAGGTCGCTTCCGTGAGTGATTCGCGAGATTTTAGGAAGCGCCGCCCGCCGGGGGCGACGGCGAGCGGCGCTTTTCGCTCTCTGCTGTGCGGCTTTTGTCCGCTACAACGTTCGAGCGTTGCTTTAGTCCAGTGCAAATCGCTCGCCAGGTGGAAATGAATTGGCTTTGAAAGAATTGAGCGCGGTCTCGTGCGCCGCGGAACGTGAGGTCGTCACGTTCTCCGACAGCGCGACGTCAGCGGCGGGGGGGAATGGTGGCCGGCCTGGGCGCCGGGCGATTGTCCGGCGGGACGATGCCCATCGCCTGAAACTTCTGTTCGGTGGGCGTCCCGTACAGGGCGATGGCGGCTCCCGGCCTGAGCGACGCTGCTCCGCCGCGAACGGTCGAGAGATCGACGAGCACGAGCTGTCCTTTGTCGGTGCGCACGACGATCCAGTTGCCTGCGATGACCTTGACCGTGCCCCGTAGCTCCGTCCAGCGCGGCCCGTCACCGGCCGGCTCGGGCTCATTCACGGCCATCGACTTCTCTGCCGCCGGCGGAGCAGGTGTCGGTGACTCGACGACGCGCGGCGCGGCAGGCGCGGAGGGGGCTACGGCTGGCGGCTCAGGAGCTGGCTTCGCGGGAGCCGGCGTCGACGCCGCCGTTGGCGGTGACGCCAATACCGACGGTGCGGCCGGCGCGGGCGGGACGGGCGCGGCGACCGGGGTCGTGGTCACGGCCGGCGCCGGGCGTGCCGCTGGCGTGGGAGCGGCCACCGGCGTTGTGGCGACCGGTTCGGCCTTCGCGGCGATCTTGGGTGTCGGCACTTCGGCCTTCGGCGTCGCCGACGGCTCCACCTTGGCCGCCAAGGACTCCGTCCTGGGCGAGCCCGGTGGTTGCGCCGCGGGCGCGGGTGCCGGCGCGCTGGCGGCAGCATTCGCGTGGGGCATGAGCGCGAGCGCCAGCGCCGCCGCGTCGCCCGAGCCGAAGGCGATCGCGGCGATCTCGTGCGGCCTGGCCGCCTCGGTTCCGAGGACGGTCACCCGCCCTCCCGCGCTCAGCGGACCCGACCCGAAACGCTTCGCGGCCTTGACCTCGGCGTAGTACCACCGCCCGTCGTCGGTGCGGATCACCACGAACGGCTCGACCGTCAGCTTGGCCGGCCATTCCAGGACTCCCTGGACGAGGCGTGGATCACCAGGAGCAGCCTGGGCGGGCGACGCGAACCCGAACACGACCATGAGGGCGACGATCCCTCGTTTCATGGGGATCACCTCCGTACCGATATGGTCGCAAGCAAAGTGCCACACGCATGGATGGCCCGTACTCGCACCGCGTTACATCCGACGATGGAGGGGCTCTGTAAACGCGGCCGGCGCCCTCTTCGGTTGAATGCCCGGGAGGGCGGCGCGCCCCTACCCCCGGATGGTCTTCATGACCTCTTCGTTGTCGAGCGCGCGGCGGGGATCGCCGGCGAAGATGATCTCCCCGCGATCGATCGCGTAGAGCCGGTCGGCCACCCGGGCGGCGTTGGTGACGTGGGACTCGGCGATCAGCAGCGAGATCCCCATCGCCTTGATCTTCCGCGCGGCCTCGATGAACCGGGAAACCACAACCGGCGCCAGGCCTTCGAAGGGCTCGTCGAGGAGGAGGATGGACGGGGCCAGCGCCATGGCGCGCGAGATCGCGACCATCTTCTTCTGTCCGCCCGACAGGTTGAGGCCCCGGCGCGGCAGGAACTGCTCGACCTCGGGGAAGAGCGCCGCGATGCGCTCGTCCACGGCGCCGCCGTGGCCCTTGTCCGTGGCCAGCCAGCGGCCGATCTGGAGGTTCTCGGCCACGGTGAGGTCGGGGAAGATCCCGCAGTCCTCGGGCGCGTAGCCGATCCCGAGCCGGGCTCGATCGTGGGTCGGCGTCCGGGTGATCTCCTGCCCGCGCAGGCGGATGACCCCCGAGCGCACCGGCAACAGCCCGATCGCCGTCTCGAGCGTCGTCGTCTTCCCGGCGCCGTTGCGTCCGACCAGGCAAACCGTCTCGCCCTCGTTCACGGCCAGCGAGACCGCACGCAGCACGTGAGCCGCGCCTCGATAGGTGTCGACTGCGGCCAGTTCGAGGAGCTGACGGCTCACCTCCTCGATCATTTCACCGCTCGCCTCGGCCGCGGACGGCCTGCGGATCGCACTACCATGTCTCTCCGGTGCCGATCAGCGTCGTCGTCACCTGCTCGTTCCGCCTGATCTCGTCGGGAGTGCCGTCGGCCAGGATCGCGCCCTGGTGCATCGCGACGATGCGGTCGGAATAGCGGAAGACGATGTCCATGTCGTGCTCGATGACCACGGCCGTGATGTTGCCCGAGCGCACGATGGAGGTGACCACGTCCATGATGGGTGCCTTCTCACGCGTGGACACACCGCTCGTCGGCTCGTCGAGAAAGAGCAGCGTGGGCCGCAGCGCATAGGCGATGGCAACGTCCAGCAGCTTCCGCTCCCCCTGGGAGAGCCCACCGGCCAGCGTGGGCGCCTTCGGCGCCAGGCCGAATTCCTTCAAGATGCTCATCGACTCGTCGGCCACCGCCTGATCGCGGTCGGCCAGCGTGGTCAGGCTCCGCGTCTTGCCCTGGCGGGCGAAGATCGTGAGCGCGACGTTGTCGAACGCGCTCAGATGATCGAACAGGTTGACGAGCTGGAAGCTCCGGGCGATCCCGGCTCGGATGCGCTGGTTGACCGTCTGTCGGGTGACGTCCTTTCCCGCGAAGAGGATGGTGCCCTCGTCGGCACGTAGCAGCCCGCTGATCACATTGACGAGGGTCGTCTTGCCCGCCCCGTTCGAGCCGATCAGGGCCAGCAGCTCGCCGGCGCGCACGGTGAAATCGACCGCGTCGACGGCCCGGTTCGCACCGAACGTCTTGGTGATCGCCTTCGTCTCGAGGAGGCTCACGGTCAGCGCCCGCGCCGGACGCGCTCGAGGATCTGGACGGCGGTGCCGACGAGCCCGGACGGCATGGTCAGCACGAGCAGGACCAGCACGATGCCGAGCACGAGCTGCCAGTACACGGTGAAGCCGACGGCGTACGTCTCGAGATAGTTGTAGGCGATCGCGCCGACGATGGGCCCCACGAAGGTGTGAAACCCGCCGAGGACCGTGAAGAACACGATGCGGCCCGAAAACGGCCAGTAGAGAATGTCGGGCGTGGTGAGGCCGTTGAGCGGCACCCACAGCGCGCCGGCCAGCCCGGTGAACGCCCCTGAGATGACGAAGGCGATCCAGCGATACTGGGAGACCTGCACGCCCACGAACTCGGCCCGCGTCTCGTTGTCGCGGATGGCTTGCAGCGCCTTGCCGAAGGGCGAGCTCACGATCAGCCACATGGCCGCCGTCGCGACCAGGAACAGGATCAGCACGTAGTAGTAGTAACGGTGGGCGATGAACTCGACCTTGTCGGCGCCGGGGCCGCCCAGCCCGCCCAGCAGCGTCGGCGTGGGCACGCGAAGGCCGTCGCTGCCTCCGGTCACCCAGAACAGCTTGAGGGCAAGACTCCACAGCACCTGCGAGAGCGACAGCGTGAGGATGCCGAAAAAGATCCGGGTGTAGCGCACGCACACCACGCCGATGACCGCCGCCACCACCACCGAGCCGAGGATGCCGGCCACCACGAAGAGCTCCATCGACGCGACGCCCAGGTACTTCACGAGCAGGGCCACCACGTAAGCGCCAGTGCCGAAGTAGGCCGAGTGGCCGAAGGAGAGGAGGCCCGTGTAGCCGAGGAGCAGGTTGAACCCGAGGGCGGCGATGGCGAAGACGAGCCCGTAGCAGATCGTGATGGTCTGGAATGGCGAGGCGACGACGGGGATGGCGGCGAGCGCGACCACGACGAGCGCACCGATCACGATCCGGCGGCCGCTCCCCACGCGAGGCGACGCCAGCGCGAGCTCGGTCACGGCTGAACGCCGGCGGTCACGCGCGCCCGAAGAGACCGGCCGGCCGGACGAACAGGACCACCGCCGCGATGAGGTAGAGGACGGCGAGCTCGACCTCGGCGAAGTAGGTGATCCCGAGCGTGCGCACGAAGCCGACGATGAGGGCGCCGACGAGCGCACCTTCCAGACTTCCCAGCCCTCCGATCACGACGACGACGAAGGCGAGGATCAGGGCGTCGACGCCCATGCCCAGCACGGCGCCCGAGATCGGCATGACGACGGCGCCGCCCAGCCCGGCCATGAGGCAGCCCAGGGTGAAGGCCTGCACGTACACGCGCTTGACGTTGATCCCGAGCGCCGAGGCCATGCGCATGTCCTGCGACGTCGCGCGCAGCATCACGCCGAAGCGCGTGCGGTAGACGAACGCGCCCAGCCCCACGGCGGCGAGCGCGCCGACCACGATGACGAAGATGTTGTATGTCGGATAGGTCGCCCCCAGGACGGAGATGCTGCCGAGCGCGTCCGACAGCGCGCTGGCCGTCAGCGGGTGCGGACCCCAGAGCAGGCGCATGACGTCCTCGAGGACGAGCAGCAGGCCGAACGTCATGAGGAGCTGGTACTCCTCGGCGCGCCGGTAGAGCGGACGCAAGAACATCGGCTCGATGAGCGCGCCGGCGAGCGCGGCCGCCAGCGCGCCGGTGATCAGCAGCACGAAGAGCAGGCTCACGTGGAGCTCGGTGCCGGCCAGGCCGATCGCCCACGCCGCCACGTACGCGCCGATGGCGTAGAGGTTGCCGTGGGCCATGTTCACGATCCGCATCACGCCGTAGACGAGCGAGAGCCCGGAGGCGATGAGGAAGAGGATCGACGCGTAGAAGAGTGAGTTGAGGATCTGCGTGACGAGCGTATCCACGAGGGCGCTACCTTATCACGGCAGCGACACGGTCCGAGTCGCCGCCGTCGCCTGCGTGCCGTCGACGGCGATCTGCAGGAGCGCGGTCGAGCCCGGCGGCACGCCCTCGCGCCCGATCACGAACAGGCCGCTCGACGTCGCGCCCGTCGCGCCCGCTCGCACCACGGCGCCGTCGGGCCCGACGATCACGTAGCGGCACACGACCACCGCGCCGCGGTCTTTCTGCACGGCGGGACTGCCCACCGGCTCCCGCACCAGCCGGTGCTCGCGGCCGAATCGCTCCACGCGCTCGGCCTCGGCCTGGATCTCGATGCGGTCGGCCTTCACGTCGGCGCGCACGACGGCGCCGTGAAGCGGAACCGCGTAGCGATCGAAGGAGCCGACGCCGAGCGGATAGCTGAAGTCGCGGAACACGCGCAGCACGGCGCCGCTCGGCGACCACGCGTGCAGCACGTATGGGCCGCTGGTGACGAGCACGTGGTGGTGATCGGCGGCAAACTGCTGGAGCCTCGCCCAGCGCTCTCGAGCGTCGGCCGGCGTCACCCGCCCGGCCAGCGCGGCGGGGACGAACGCCTGGCGCTCGAGCTCAGCCAGCAGGGCGAGCAGGCGATCGCGCGTCTTCACGTCGCGGACGACGTCGAGCCACGGCACGCCGCGACGCTTCGCTGCCTCGGCCGAGAACGCGCCGACGCCTCGTGTGACCGCTTCCTCGAGCAGCGCCACCACCGGCCACGGCAGCGGCGTCCAGGGCGGACTGACGACGGCCAGGCTCGACGCATCGGGGAGCGTGTGCGCCAGGTAGATCTCCACGATCGGAACGTCGTACGTCATCGTCACGTCGCCGAAGCGGAGCACGTCGGTCTCGACGCGAAGCACGCGCGCGCCGACGAGCCATTCGCGCATGAGCGCCGTGGCCCGGCGGATCTCGGCGTCCTCCTCGCGCCCCCGCCCGCCTCCCCAGCGGAAGGCGAAGGCCAGGCCGTAGAGCGCGTCCGTGGCCGTCATCCGGCTCCCGTCGTGATACGCCGAGCCGAGGACGCGATACGTCAGCTTCGCCCGCGCCGTCTTGCCCGGGCCCACCTCACGGAGCGTGCCGGTTCCCGCCTCGGGCACGATCGCGTCGACGGGAACGGCGAGATTCCCCGTCTGCGTTTCAGTCGTCGCGAGCCTGACGCGATTCTCGGCGAAGCCGCCGCCGTAGGGCTCGGGAAAGAGCGCGCCGTCGCTGAGGCCAGACCAGAGCAAACGCCCGGTCGCGTCCGTGAAGCCGGCGATCGGGTTCCAGGCCGCGGTCGGCCGCTCGGGCACACCGATCGTGAGCCAGCCGTTCCAGGGGAAGTCCTTGAGCTTCACCGTCCGGAGGAAGGCCGTGGCGTCGAGGCCCGTGAGCGAATCGCCCGCGACGTTCTCGACACCGGCCGAGTAGTCCGCGTTCAACACGTCGCGCCGCACGGTGTAGCCGGCCACCACGCGCTCGCACCCATCGCGGACGCGGCCGACCAGCGCCCGCTCGAGGTTCAGCCGCTCCACGGTGGACTCACCGGCCCCGGCCATCAGCCGTTGCGCCAGATCCCGAGCGCTCGGCGTCGGATGGAGGAGCCAGGCGTGAAACCATCCGTCCTTGACCCAGGGCGGCGCGCTGCCGCCGTGGAGCGTCGCCGTGTTGGCGCGGATCAAATCACGAACACTCACCTCTTCCACCAGCGCGTCCCAGACGCCGGTGCTGCGACGACCACCGAGCAGACGCTCGGCGAGCGCGCCAACCGGACGAACGCGAAGTGGTGACATCGCTCGCGCGCCTGGCGTGCGTGGTTGAGCCTTCACGGCGGCATCGATGAGATCGACGTGCGCCAGATGATCCGGATGGTAGGGAGTCACGGGATATGGATGCGGCCGCCAGCCTGCGCCGTTGAGGCCGGCGATGATCGCGCGCGCCGCCGCACAGCGAGCCTCCGCGGTGGCGAGCGCCGCCGTCTTCGCGTTCAGCGTCACGACGATGTAGGAACCGAGCGACTCCACGCCGGCCAGCGTAGGTGGCAACGCTCGGCCGGCGAACGGATCGCCGCCGACGAAGGTGTGCACGGTGTTCTTCTCGAGCCGCGCGGCGGCGACGGTCGCCGGCATCGCCTCGACGGTGATCTCTTGCGGGTAGTACGACGGATAGAACGGCATCTCGTGACCCGCCCGCACCGGCCCCACCCCGACGATCGCGGTTACGAGGAGAATGACGACGAACGAGCGCCTCACGAGCCCGGCCGCGGATCGTGTCGTGGCTGAGGAGGCGACGGGAAGAGGGGCGGGCGCCCGGACAAGTGCTGTATCGCAGGCCGGGTGCCTGCCCCTCTTCCCGTCAGGCACGTCGTGCCGCTACACGACCCGCGGCCAGGTCTCGTCGATCCACTTGTACGTCGTCGTCGGCTCACCCTTGGGATAGCCGGGCGGCGCCGTGATGCTGCGGATCGGCACCGTGATGACGCGCTTGGGATCGTGCACGGGGAACGGATACTCGGGCGACTGCATGGCGAAGCCCGTGATGGCGTCCTTGTAGCCTTGATGGTTGTCGGGCCGAATGTAGTTGTAGCCCGACGGGCCGGCGTACATGAGGCCTTCGAGCATGGCGATGATCGCATCGTCGTCCGGCCAGCCACCCGTGAGGTGATTGGCCTTCTCGATGGCCAGCTTCAACATGTAGAGCGCGGTGTAGGCGCCCTCCGCCTCGAAGTTCGGGTACTCCTTCCAGCGGTCGTAGAACTTCTTGACGAACTGCGTGTTGAGCGGCCACTTGTTGCCGCCCGGGTACATGAAGTGATAGTTGGCGTGGACGCCGGCGACGACGCCCTCCGGGTGGTCCTTGCCGAGCGCGTGCGGCGCCACGCCGAAGGCCAGCGTCGTCGCCATCTTCATCTTCTTGAACAGGTCATAGCGGAGCGCCTGCTTGTAGAACGCGACGTAATCACCACCCCACACCGAGCAGAACAGGAGATCCGGCTTGGCCGAGATCGTCTTCGTGATGTGCGCGGTGAACTCCGTCGTGCCCAGCTTGGGCCACGCCTCCGACACCACCTGGATGTTGCCCGAGAGCTTCTTCATCGCGATGTTGAAGTGGTCGAAGGCATTGCGTCCGTAGGAGTAATCGGGATGGATGTGGGCGATCTTGGTGATCTTCGGCCAGGCCTGGGTGGCCGCGATGGCCGCCATCACGCCGTCGGCCGACTGGATGTTCGTCAGCCGGAAGACGTAGTGAGGGTTGGGCACGGCCTTCTCGAACAGGAAATCCGTGCAGCCATCCGTGAAGACCGTCAGGCACTTCAGCTCCTCGGCGACGGGGCCGAGCGCCGGCGTGTTGCCGCTCGAGATGACGCCGGTGAAGCAGTCGATGCTCTCCGACAGCTTCATCCGGCGCAGCTCCTTGACGTTGGCGTCGGTGCCCGCGGCCTCGTCCGCCTTCACCGTCTCGATCTTGCGCTTGCCGAGCAGTCCGCCCTGCGCGTTGATCTCGTCGGCGGCGAGGACGTGCCCCTTGTAGGACTGCTCACCGAGCACGGCCGCCGGCCCCGTGAAGAAGGTCATGTGGCCGGTCTTGTACGGCTTGTCGGGAATGGTGCCCTTGGGCTGCATCGGCGCCTGGGCGTGCGCGGGCTCGGGCGTGATCAGGGAGCCGGCCGATGCGCCGACCGCCCCGATCGTCACGCCGAGCCGATTCAGGAAATCGCGACGACTCACCTCTTCAGTCATAGGTCCCCCTTCGGTGGGCGGTTCCGTGCGGTATCGGGTGACGGCGCCAGTGGATACCGCTGGATATCGCGCCGGCCCAGCAAAGTCAAGCCGGGCGGCGCGGACGAGCCTTGCGGCATTGCGGCTTTGCGGCCATGATCGACGCGAGACGATGGCGAGTTCATGGCGAGGGAGCGTCAGGCGCGCGGTCCGGGGCGTGAGCAGCGCCATCGGCGAGCGCCCGGCGATCTTCACGGGCGCGGCCGCTGCCACGCTCGTGCTCAGCGTCGTGCTGCCGCCGCTGGTGCTCTCGGTGGCCCGCACACCGGTCGACTACGTCACGGTCAATCCCTGGCTCCGGCGGCTGCCCGAGTATCTCGCGTCACCGGTGCCCTGGCGCCAGAAGCTCGAGAAGCTTCCCGACCTGGCCCTCTTCTGGTTCTCGGCGGACAGCCCGATGGGAGGAACCGAGTGGGGCTTCGCCATCGACGTGCGCGACGTGGCCCGGATGATCGGCACGTCGCTGCTCGTCGGCGCGTACTTCGCGCTGTGGTCGCGAGCCCGCGCGCTCGGAATCTTGGGAACCGGCGCGCATTTGAGCCGGCGCGGAGGCGCGCTGGGAGCGCTGGTCAGCGTCGTGGGATTGTCGACTGGTCCCTGCAGTGTCATGGGGTGCGGGGCGCCCGTCCTCCCCGTGGTCGGTCTGGTCTTCGTCGGCCTGTCCAGCACGACGCTGGCCGCGCTGTCGAGCCTGTCGACCGTCGCGACCGCGCTCGTGATCGTGGGCCTCGGCGGGGGCGTTGCGTTCCTGGGCTGGCGTACCGGCGGCGCCGGAGCGCTCACTTCATCCCGAACGAATCCTTGAGCGCGCCGAGCCGGCCGATGAGATCGCCCGCGAGGGGCGCGAACAGCATCGCCACACAGATCACGGTGGCGAGCCAGATGGCGATGCGAATCATCGTTTGGCCTTTCACGCAGCAAGTCTAGCCGCGATGAGCCTGGCGGGCCGGGCAGCGCGGATCGGCCTCGGCGTCGCCGGCGCCTTCATCGGCTACGCGTGGCTGCCCCACCTCTTCACGGGGACAGCGACCTGGCGCGGCCCTGTCCAGAATCGCGCCGTCGCCCTCACCTTCGACGATGGCCCGGATCCGCGATGGACGCCGCGCGTCCTCGACGCCCTGGCCGCGCACGGCGCGCGGGCGACGTTCTTCCTCATCGGCCGGCGGGCGGCGGCAGCACCCGACGTGGTGCGCGCGATCGCCGACGCCGGCCACGAGGTTGCCAATCACACGTGGTCACATCCGAGTCTCTGGCTGTGCAGCCCTCGTCGCACCGAGCACGAGATCGCGCGCGGCCACGTCACCCTCGCTGAGCTGACCGGTGTGGCGCCTCGTCACTTCAGGCCGCCATGGGGCATGGTGAACGCGGCCGTGGGACGGGCGCTCACACGCACGGGAGAGCGCTGCGTCTTCTGGTCGCTGCAGCCGGAGGGACTGAGGCCGCGCAGCGCCGAGGCTCAGGCGGAGTACGTCGTGACGCGCGTGAGCCCGGGCGCGATCGTCGATCTCCACGACGCCGAGGGCGTGGCGGGAGCTCCGGCCCGCCTGGTCGCGGCGCTTGGGCCAATGCTCAACGGCCTGCGTGCCGCGGGCTACCGGTTGACGACCGTGGCCGAGCTGCTCGGCAATGCCCGCGCGGCGCGCGGGCAGGAATGATCAGCTTCGCGAGACGAGGAACACGCCGCCGACGATCAACGCGATGCCGGCCCAGCGCGCGGCGGTGACGGGCTCGCCGAGCAGGACGCCGGCGAGGACGACGACGGTGACGTAATCGATCGCGGTCATCGGCAAGACGAGGCTCACGTCGGCCCGTGACAGCAGCGTCAGGTACATCAGGAAGAACGCCGCCTGCAGGGCGACCCCGATCAGCAGCCACGGGCTCCCGATTGCGCGCCCGATCATGGCGACCACCCGGTCGCCGCCGGCTTCGGTGAGGTCGCCGACCGACCGCATGCCCTTGGCGAGCAGGACGTGCCCGGTCCCCCCGAGGATCGTCGCGACGAGGACGAGCGTGAACGTCTTGAGCATCAGAGCTCTCGAGCGATCGCGGCGAGCACGCGCTCCTCGAGCGTCCGCTGAGCGAGCGCATCGGCGCTGGCGCCCCCCGAGTCGCGCTCGCCCCACAAGATTCGCTCGCGCCGGATCATCTCGCGCTGAATTTGGACGCGGGTCTGACTCACCCCGGCCGTGGTCAGCGTCACCCGCAGCCGCACGCGCTGGGTGATGGCCCACATCGCATCGTCGCTCCCGGGCACGCGCTGGGTCTTGGTGACGAACACCCCCAGTGGCCGCGCCGCATCGTCGACACCCCAGCCTTCGGCCTTCAGCGCTTTCTCGGCGGCGGTCCACACGCGATCGAAGTCGGCGGGATACGTCAGCTCGACGGGATCACCGGCGAGCGCCGGCGTCACGAGAGCGACGGCGAGCGCCAGGCCGACGAGGCCGCGCCTCACAGGGCCTTACCGATGGCGTCGAGCAGCGACTTCTCGACGGCCCGGTCGCTCACCGCCATCGGCTCGTCCTTGTCGTGCCAGAAGATGCGCTCGCGGCGGAACACCGTGCGCTCGACCGAGACCATCGTGCGGCCGGCGCCGGCGGCCTTGACCTGGAGCTGCAGACGATGACGGGTGCCCTTCGCGTAGACGCCATAGTCTTTGCTCCCGGCGGCTGCGAGATCACGGGAGTCCGTCGTGATGTAGCCGATCTTCCAGTCCTCACTGTCGATCTCCCAGCCGAGCTGCTTGAGCACCGCTTCGGTCGCGGTCCACACGCGGTCGACCGGCGCGACGTACGTACGCGTCAGAGGCTCTGCGGCCGCGGCTGGCATCGCCACAATCACAGCCAAAAGCAAGACGACAGCCTTCATGGCGCGACCTCCTTCTTCAATGGGTATCCTTCGAGCCTACCATTCTCGATCCTGAACACCGCTGTTGCCGGAACAAAGGCTTCGGGACGGTGCGTCACGACCACGACGGCGCCCCCGGCCGCCGCGCGCCGGCGCAGGGCTCCGGCGATGACGTGGGCGTTGGCATCGTCGAGGTTGCCGGTCGGCTCGTCGGCCAGCAGCAGCGGAGGGTCGTTGAGCATGGCGCGACAGAAGGCCACCCGCTGCTGCTCACCGCCTGAGAGCTGCGCCGGGTAATGCTCACGCCGCTCGGCGACGCCGAGCTCTTCCAGCAGCTCCCGCGCGCGCCGCCGGGTTTCCGGGCCGCTTCGGCCCACGTAACGGGCGGCGAGCACGACGTTGTCGAGCGCGGTCAGCGAGGGCAGCAGCAGGAACGACTGGAAGACGAAGCCGACGAAGCGGCCGCGCGCCCCGCTCCGCGCCGAGCGCCCCAGCGCGCTCACGTGCTCGTCCGCGAACCAGACGTCGCCCGCGTCGGCGTCCTCGAGCAAGCCGAGCAGGTTCAGCAGCGTGCTCTTGCCGGAGCCGGACGCGCCCGCGACGACGACGAGCTCCCCGGCCTTGACCTCTACGTCCACGCCGTCCAGCACCGGGATGCGGGGACCGGCGGGAGCCCGATACGTCTTCACGAGGCCGCGGGCGCGCAGCATCACGCGCCCCGGCGAATCGCCTCCGCCGGCGACAGGCGCACGACCCGGAGCGTGGCGTAGAGCGCCGCGACGGCGCCGAGCAGGCCGGCGAAGATCAACGCCCCCGCGAGGAGACGGGCGGAGAACAGGAAGAGCTGCTGGCCGCGGCTGATCCAGAGATCGATCGCCCGGCCCAGCGCGATGGCGATCACGATGCCGGTGACGCCGCCCGACAGCGTGACGGCGAGCGACTCGGTGAGGACCTCGCGGCCGAGCTGAGCGTCGGTGGCTCCCAGCGCGCGCTTGACTCCGAAGTCCCGGATCCGCTCGAAGACCGCGGCCGCGATGGTGTTCGCCACCGACAGGCCGCCGATGACGAGGCCGAGGGCCGCGATCCCCGTCAGCAGCGCCGAGAAGAACACCGTCGACGCGCGGAGCTGCCGGGACAGCTCGCTGGGGATCTGGACGTTCACGCCGGCCACCCGCTCGGCGATGCGACGGGCAACGACGTCAGGGTCCTCGCCGGTCTGCCAGCCGACGGCCGCTCCCGTGTTGAGATCCTCGGCACGCACCGGCACGGCGCCGGAGGCGAGCACGGTCCTGAGCATCGGGTCCTTCGCCACCCACTGGGTCCGGGCGTCGGCGATGGAGACGATGACGAAGCGATCGGGCGCCGTGAGCGTCCGCTCGAGCACGCCCACGATCTCGTACGTCTCGCCCTCGAGCGTGAGTCGCGCGCCGACGTCGAGGCCGCGCGACGACGCGAACGCCGCGCCGACGACGGCGACTCGCCGGTCACCGACGGTCAGGAAGCGGCCCGTGCGTACCGGAAGCGTCGGGTAGTGGCGGTTCGGGATCGGCACCGAAAGGTCCAGGCCGAGGACGAGCTCCTGCGTGAGCGTCATGAACTGGGACGTCGTGGGGTTGAGCGGCAACATCACCTGAGGCTGCACGCCGGCGACGCCGGGAACGTCGGCGATGGCACGGATGGCGGACGCGGGCAGCAGGCCACCGGCCGTGAAGCCGGTTCCCATCCCGAGGCCCCGGCCAGCCACCGAGATCTGGCCGAGGACGAAGCGATCGCCGCCCTCGATGAAGCGCACGATGCGCTCGCTCATCCCGCCGAGCGCGGTGAGGCCGGCCACGCCGATCGCGATACCGGCCACGGTGAACCCGTAGCCGCGCAGCAGCCGCGGTCCTAGCACCTCCGCGCCATCTCGGGCTCGCCTCGGCCTGCGGCTCGCACGATTTCGAGCATCTCAGGCGCGCCTCGTCGCCGAGGTGGCGTCTCGGCTCGCACGATTTCCGAGCATGTCACGCTCGCCTCATCGCCGCGGCGGCGTCTCGGCTCGTACGATTTCCGAGCATGTCACGCTCGCCTCGTCGCCGCGGCGGCGGCTCGGCTCGTACGATTTCCGAGCATGTCACACTCGCCTCGTCGCCGCGGCGGCGGCTCGGCTCGTACCATTTCCGATCATTTCAGGCTCGCCTCGTCGCCGCGACGGCGTCTCGGCTCGTACCATTTCCGATCATTTCAGGCTCGCCTCGTCGCCGCGACGGCGTCTCGGCTCGTACTACCATTCCAGCCGTGATTCGACGGGGCGGCCGGCGCGGCGACTGAGCCAGGTGCTGATCCGCGCGATCGCGAAGAGGACCGCCAGGCTCAGCCGTGTGCGCACACCAAACCGGATGAAGCTGCCGCCCGAGAGCACGTTCAGGACGGCCTCGTACATTCCGAACAACCTCCGGGGGTGCATGAACAGGTCGAAGAACACGGGCTCGTAGTACTTGTGCATGAACTTGAAGAGCGGCGCGACGCCGCGCTCGGCCTGGCGCTGATAGGCGTGGAAGCGCCGCGCCTCGAAGCGGCCGTCGGCGAACGCGCGCACGATCGCCTGCGCGGCGAGCTGGCCCGTACGCAGCGCGATGTACACACCGCCCGAGAAGATCGGGTCCACGAAGGTGATGGCATCGCCGACGGCCACGAAGCGATCGCCGACGACCGGCGTGTTGACGTAGGCGAAGTTCGCCTCCCGATGGATCGCGCCGACGCGCTCGGCGTGCGCGAGACCCGCTGCGATCGGCGCGCAGCGGGCGATCATCGACGCGTAGAGGTCGTCGGCCGTGCCCGTCCACGCCCGGACCGTCCGCGCGTGCATGACGGCGCCCACGCTGGTGAGGTCGTTGGCCAGCGGGATCCACCAGAACCAGCCGTCGCGCACGACGTAGATGCGGATGTTGCCTTCGTCCTTGCCCGAGAGTCGGTCGGCGCCACGGAAGTGGGCGAAGAGCGAGACCTTGCCGAGATTCGGGCGCCGGCGGCGCTCGCCGAGCCGGGTGGCGATGAAGCTGCTGCGCCCGCTGGCGTCGACGAGCATCCTGGCTCGCACCACCGGCGGCATCCCCGCGCCGCTCACCCGCACCGTCACGCCGTCATGATCGAAATCGGCCGACTCGACGCTGGCAGGCTGGAAGACGGCCGCACCCGAGCGGCGCGCGTGATCCAGCAGGACGGTGTCGAACTCGGCGCGCGGCACTTCGTAGGAATAGTTGGGCCACGCCTGTCCGGGCAGGAAATAGAAGGTGCGCTCGAGGCCCTGCTCTTCGTCGAAGAACATGGCGCCGTACTTGATCTGGAATCCGCGCGCCTCGATCTCGCCGCGCACGCCCATCTGTTCGAGCAGCAGCATGGCGGCTGGCATGAGGGACTCGCCGACGTGAAACCGCGGAAACGCGTCGCGCTCGAAGAGCGCCACCTTCAAACCACCCCGGCAGAGAAACGTTGCCGCCGACGAACCGCCCGGGCCCCCACCCACGACGACCACGTCGTAACGTTCGTCGCTCACCGTGATGGCTCCTCGATCGCCCTCGACCGGAGCTTCGGCGGAACCGTCACCGGTGCCGCCGAAAGCCGAGCCTGACTGTAGAAGCGCCGGACGAGCGGTGATACGAGATCGGGCGCACGGCGTCCGGCGACCGCCTCGATCATCAGAGCGCCCAGCAACAAGGGTGCCGCCACCATCGCCTGCGCCACCACGACGGCGCGCCGCGCACGAGGATGGTGCCACCATTCAGCGAGCCGTGACGACGCGCGATGAGCGGCCACCGCGGAGACGGCGGCACCCCAGCCGGCGAACGTGTCGCCGTGAGCGGCGCCCGCCTCGAGCATCGCGGCGTGACGCACCCGCAACCGCTCCCCGCTGACGACGGTCGCGATCTCGCGGGCCGCCGCCCACGCCTCGATGCGCCAGCGCCGCGCCGTTCCAGCGGCCAGGTACGAGCCGATCGCCACCCCGTCGGCGATCGGACGGAAGCGGCTTCGCCGAACCGCGCGCGGTGCGACGTCGATTGGCACCTCGATCACGGCAGCGCCGGCGGCCGCGGCCGCGACGAGGATCTCGGTCTCGAAGACGAAGCCGCCGCGTCGGGTGACGAGGCCGTCCAGCAGCGCGAGCGGGTAGACGCGAAACCCGGACTGCGTGTCGCGTAGGCGCAGGCCACTCACCCAGTTGATGAAGAACCCGGCGACGCGGATCGCGTTGAGTCGGCCGCGGGAGACGCCGACCACCTCACGGTCCGCGGCAACCCGGCTGCCGATGATGATCGCGTCCGGGTTCCGCCGAGCCACCGCCAGCAGCGTGGCCACGTCGTCGGGGGCATGCTGGCCGTCGCCGTCGAGCGTGATCCCGTGCGTGGCGCCGCGCCGCCGGGCAGCGGCCAGGCCCGTTCGCAGCGCCTGCCCCTTGCCGAGCCGGCGCGGATGCCGGATGACCTCGGCGCCGGCGTCGGCCGCTCGGGCGCCGCTCGCATCGCGCGAGCCGTCGTCGATGACGAGCACGGGTGCGTGCCGCTTCGCGCCCGCGGCGATGCCCGCCACAGTCGCCTCCTCGTCGAACACCGGGATGACGATGAACGGTGTCATGGCCCGATGATCAGCGCGACCTGGCTGCCGCCG
>WNFT01000193.1_pt1 | contig 53946 bp, 51 predicted proteins | sample 5400191 | NCBI WGS metagenome assembly WNFT01 (sample SAMN13153359, study PRJNA577476) | soil metagenome | isolation source: 80 cm saprolite under Madrone tree | place: USA:California | collected 2016-06-14 | reverse complement strand
ACGCGATTGGCGTGAACGCCAGCAGCTGGGCGATGAGGATGCCAGGCCATCCGTAGATCCAGCGCGACGGCGCAATGCCGAACCAGTCGGCGAGCAGTGCGGTGACGCTGCCGGAGCGTCCGAACAGCAGGATGAGCGCAAGGCCGATCACAAAGGGCGGCGTGATGATTGGCAGCACGGCCAGAACGCGCACCGTCCCGGCAAAGCGCCGTCCAGTGCGCGTCGCCACCAGCGCGAAGGCAAGTCCCAGTGCGGTTGCGCCAAAGCCCACCGCAATCGCAAGGATCAACGTGTTCCACGCCACGCCACAGCGCAGCGTCGAACCAACGCAATCGAGTCCCCAGACAGAGCGATCGAAAAATTTGTCTGAAAACTGCGCCAGCGCGATAGCGCCTTCCTCATCACGAAAGGCGCTGGCGAGGATGATTAGGACCGGGAACAGGACGAAAATGACCGTAAGAGCGACCACGACCCCGATGGCGCCGACGATGAAAGCATCGCCGCGGCACCAACCGCGCCAAGCCAATCCCTGGCATAGCAGCATGAGGAAGGCCGTCGACACGAGGCCGGCGCCCAGCCCCATGCCCGCCTGGCTCGGCCCTTCCGTACCGAGGAGATCGGCGAGAATGGACCAGTTCCAGCCCCCCAAGCCGATTGCGAAACCTTGGATCACAACAAGTGCAAGTCCCCCAATACCCGCGCCGGTCAGAATGCCGCTCGCCTGTTCGCGACCATACCGGATCATCGACCAAGTCGCGATGAGGAGCGGCAGCGCGATCGGCGCGAGCCACCAGGCGCCGCCGGACCAGGCGAGCCCAAGCGCTGTACGTGCTCCTTGCGCCGAACGGCCGACGACCCAGTCATACCAATTCGCGTCGGAGAGCCGATGCCATGGCAGGAGAGCGAAGCCGGCCCAGCCGAGCACAAGCCATATGCGGGCGGTCGTGGTCATCCGGTTCACGCGTGGCTCGGACGAGCGACTTTATTTCGCTAGATTCCGCACTTCGTTGTCCCACTTGGTCAGCAGGCGCCTGCGCTCGGTCGAGGAGCCGTACTTCACGAAATCGAAATCGATCAGCTTGATTTCTCCAAGCTTCGGTGCCTGCGGCGGCACTGGGGTATTCTTGTTCGAGGGAACCTGGAACGCTCTCGACCGCGCTCCCAACGCCTGGGCCTCGGGTGTGAGCGCCCAGTCGTACCATTTCTTCGCGTTGTCGGCATTGCGACCGCCCTTGATGATCGACATCGACCCGATTTCGTACCCTGTGCCCTCACACGGCGCGACCACCTTCATCGGCGCGCCGTCGATCGCTGAGGTGACCAGATCGTGTTGAAACGCGATACCCACCGTGGTCTCGCCGAGCGCTGTCGCCCTGGCGGGAGCGGCACCTGACTTGGTGTACTGATTGACGTTCTTGTGGAGGGCCTTGAGATAGGAGAAGCCGCCGTCCTCACCCATGATCTGGACGACGGAGGCGAGCATCGTATAGGCAGTGCCGGAGGAATTCGGATCGGCGACTTGAACTTCGTCCTTGAGCTTCGGATCAAGCAAATCAGCCCAACACTTCGGCTCCGCGAGGCCCTTCCTCTTGATGAGGTCGACGTTGAAGCCAAAGCCGAGGGCACCGGAGTAGATTCCGACAGTTCGGCCCTTGGTTTGCTCCCACTGACGCACCGCCCAATCTTGCAGGTCGCCAAGTCTTGCTGACTTGTATTCGACAGAAAGGCCCTCCCCGGCGGCCTGAACATGCGGATCGCCGGTGCCGCCCCACCAAACATCGCCACGCGGATTCGCAGCTTCGGCCTTGACTTGTGCATAGGTCTCGCCGGCGCTCTTGCGCGTCATTGCGACCTTGATTCCCGTCTGCCGCTCGAAGACGGTCGCCATGGCGCGGCACCATTCCTCTTCGACGGAACAGTAGACGACCAGCGCGCCCTGCGCGCGGGCGCTCGCCGGGGAGAGAAGCAGGACCGTTGCCAGAAGGACGCCGACCTCCGCGGGGCGGATTCGTGCCGAAAGCACTCTCATGTTCATGGGGGCTACCTCCAGAATTCTGATTTTCCGGGAGTTTCAACCCGCACCACGGCGAGTGTCAACGCAACCCCGAGACATCCATCGCGTCGCAGAGAACATCTTTTAGGGCCGGCGTGCAGGCAAGCACTGGATTCCCATGCCGCAGTCCGTCGCCGCGGAGAAAATCATTGGTCCATCCGCCCGCCTCTTCGACAATCAGCAGGCCGGCGAGCGCGTCCCAAGCGTTGATGTGCAACTCGCAATAAGCATCGATGCGCCCCTCAGCCACGTACGCGAGCCCAAGCGCCCCGGAGCCTGTGCGCCGCACCTGCGCGCCGGCCCTCAGAAGGCGATCGATGAGCGCCACGTAGGCTTCGCGCGGACGGCGGGTCGACCAGCCGGCCTCGACGATCGCCTGCGTGACCGTTGGCACCGTGCTCACCATGATGCCTTCCCCGTCGCGGGTCGCACCGCTGCCCCGCCGCGCAGCGTAGAGCTCATCCGTTACGGGTTGATAGATCACGCCTAGCTCAACGCGGTTGTCTCGGACAAAGGCGATCGAGATGCAGAAATGCGGTATGCCGCGCGCGAAATTCGCGGTCCCGTCGATCGGGTCGACCACCCACACGTCGCGGCCGAAGCTACCGCCCGTTTCCTCGCCAAAGAATGAGTCCGCCGGGAACGAGGCCGCGACGCGGCCACAGACCAGGCGCTCGATCTCGGCGTCCGTGTGCGTGAAATAATCCTGAGGGCCCTTGAGTGTGTGCGCCGGCTGGCGGGACCGGTCGCGGAACGCCGCGAGCGCGATTGCTCCGGCTTCGCGTGCAACCGCACACGCGAGCGCGAGACGTCGATCGAGATCGGGGGCACTCATCGTCGCATCATGACTTGAGACGCACGGGATGCCCTGTCCGGGCGGACTCGGTCGCCGCGTCAGCCAGCAGCAGGGCGCGCAGGCCGTCCTCGCCGCTCGGCTCGCCCGGCGCGCCGTCGAGCACTGCGGCCACGAAGGCATCGAGTTCAAGCCGGTACGCATCCGCGTAGCGGTCGAGAAAAAACGGCAGGGCAGGATCGCGGCCATAACCGGCGGCGCTCGCATGTTCAATGGTAGTCGCACGCTGATTACCGGCCGCGAGCAGGCCGAGGCTGCCGTGCACCTCGATGCGCTGGTCGTAGCCGTAGGTTGCGCGCCGGGAGTTGGAGATCTGCGCGATCTTGCCGGACGATGTCTTGAGGAGCACAGCCGCGGTATCGACATCGCCGGCCGCACCAATCTGCGGGTCGATCAGGCAGGATGCGACCGCGTGGACTTCCACCGGCTCCTCGCCGAGTAGAAAGCGGGCCATGTCGAAGTCATGGATCATCATGTCGCGGAACAAACCCCCTGAGCGGGCGATGTAACTCGTGGGCGGCGGTGCAGGGTCGCGCGAGAGAATGGTGACGAGTTCGACCGCACCGATTTCGCCGGCCGCCAGGCGACGTCGAATTGTAGCAAAGCTCGGATCGAAGCGGCGATTAAACCCTACCATAAGCCTCGCGCCCGCGTTCCGCACCACCTCAAGGCAGGTGTGAATGCGCGCCGCGTCGAGATCAATCGGCTTTTCGCAGAATACAGCCTTGTTGGCGCGCACCGCCCCCTCGATGAGCTGCGCGTGCGTGTCGGTCGGCGCGCATATGAAAATGGCGCCGATATCGGGCTCAGCGAGGATATCATCAGCGGTCTTCACGGCGGCACCCGTCGCACCGGCGACAGCTTGCGCCGATGCGATATCGGGGTCGGCGACCGCAACGAGTTTCGCGCGCTTATGCGCCGCGATATTGCCGGCATGAATGCGGCCGATCCGCCCCGCGCCGAGAAGCCCCACCCGCATCGTCTCGATTTCCCTGTGCATTCGAGTAAATCCCTACGCGCAGATTACGGGCCGCAAAGGAACCGGACAACACTATTGCGATTCGGCTTCGCCGGAATAAGGTCGCTCAGTCCGGGGATTTAGACATGGTTGAAGCACATCGGGACGGCGCGAGGCTTGACCGCAAGATCGCGGTGGTGACCGGAGGAACACAGGGTATCGGCGAGGCGATCGCGCGTCTGTTTGCGGCGCGCGGAGCAGCGGGCATCGCGATCTGCGGCCGCCACATCGAGCGCGGCAAGGCGGTCGCAGCCGACCTCGATCGGGCCGGTTGTCGCGCGGAATTCGTGCGGGCCGACCTTGCCGATCTCGACCAGGCGCGGGCTGTCATCGCCGCCGCGGATCGCGCCTTCGGCCGGATCGACATATTGGTGAACGCTGCTGGAATCACCGATCGCGGCACCATCTCGGAGACTACGCCGGCCCTGTTCGAACGCATGATGGCGGTCAATCTTCGCGCACCGTTCTTCCTCATCCAGGGCGCTGCCGCGGTCATGCGCCGGGAGCAGATCGAGGGCACGATGGTCAATATCCTGTCCATGTCGGCCCATGGCGGCCAGCCGTTTCTCTCGCCCTACAGCATTTCGAAGGGGGCACTGGCAACGCTCACCAAGAACGCCGCATTCTCGCTGATGCCGTGGCGCATCCGCGTCAACGGCCTCAATCTCGGCTGGATGGACACCCCCGGCGAAGACCGCGTCATGCGGCTCCATCACGGGGCGCAGGACGGCTGGCGCGAGCGGGCCGCGGCAGAGCAGCCGTTCGGCCGGCTGATCGAGCCCGCCGAAGCGGCGAGGGCCGTCGCCTTCCTCGCGAGCGCAGAATCCGGGATGATGACCGGCGCTATCATCGACTATGACCAGTCCGTTCTCGGCTGTTGGGAGCAAGCTCCGCATCCGTCGCGGACAGCGTGATGCGACGGTCTCCTCGTAACTGGCCTCATAGGAGGCGATGCTGATGTCTACTCTTCGCCTCACCATGGCACAGGCGCTGGTGCGCTATCTCACGGCACAGCGAACCGAGTTCGACGGCCGCATCGAGCCGCTATTTGCCGGCGTGTGGGCGATCTTCGGGCATGGCAATGTCGCCGGTCTGGGTGAGGCGCTGTGGCAGGCGCGGGAGGTCCTGCCGACCTTCCGGGCCCACAACGAGCAGGCAATGGCACACGCCGCCATCGCCTTCGCCAAGGCTTCGCAGCGGCAGCGCATGATGGCCTGCACCAGCTCGATCGGACCCGGGGCGACCAACATGGTGACGGCGGCGGCCGTTGCCCATGTCAATCGGCTGCCCGTACTGCTGCTGCCGGGAGACGTGTTCGCGAGCCGCCGCCCCGATCCGGTGCTGCAGCAGGTCGAGGATTTCTGCGACGGCACCGTGTCGGCCAATGATTGCCTGCGGCCGGTGTCGCGCTACTTCGACCGCATCGCCCGGCCTGAGCAGATAGTTGCTGCCCTGCCGCGGGCCATGAGCATCCTCACCGATCCGGCCGCATGCGGCCCGGTCACCCTCTCATTGTGCCAAGATACGCAGGCGGAAGCCTTTCGCTATCCGCAGAGCTTCTTCGCCGAGCGCGTCTGGCGCCGACGGCGCGCGCCTCCCGATGCGCGCGAACTCGCAGAAGCCGCACGCCTGATCGCCGCGGCTCGCAAGCCTCTCATCATCGCCGGCGGGGGCGTGCACTATTCCGACGCGACCGCGGCACTTGCTGCCTACGTCGAGCGCCACGGCGTTCCGGTCGCCGAAACGCAGGCCGGCAAGGGGGCATTGCCGCACGATCATTCGTTCAATTTGGGCGGGCTCGGCGTCACCGGCACGAGCGCCGCCAACGGCGCGGCCGCGGCGGCCGACGTGATCCTCGCCGTCGGCACGCGCCTGCAGGATTTTACGACCGGCTCATGGGCCTTGTTCCGTGAACCGACGCGCCAAGTCGTGTGCCTCAACGTTCAAATTCTCGATGCGACCAAGCACCTCGCGCAGCCCCTCGTGGGTGATGCGAGCGTCGGGCTCGAGGCTCTGTCGGGCGCGCTTTCGTCTTACCGGGCGCCGGAGTCTTGGATTGCAACCACCCAGCGACACAAGGCCGAGTGGATCGAAGCGGCCGCCAAGGCAACCGCGGCCTCCAATGCGGATCTGCCGTCCGATGCCCAGGTCATCGGTGCCGTGCAATGCAGCTGCGCGCCATCGGATATCCTGGTTTGCGCAGCCGGTGGGCTGCCGGGCGAACTGCACAAGCTGTGGAAGGTGTCACGGCCGGGCGGCTACCATCTGGAATACGGCTACTCCTGTATGGGTTACGAGATTGCGGGCGGTCTCGGAGTGAAGATGGCGCATCCCGATCGCGAAGTCGTCGTCATGGTCGGCGACGGTTCGTATCTCATGATGAATTCGGAGATCGCAACCTCCGTGATGCTTGGCCGCAAGCTGATCATCGTGGTACTCGATAATCGCGGATTCGGCTGCATCAATCGGCTGCAGCGCGCGACCGGCGGGGAGAGCTTCAACAATCTGTTCGCCCACACGCGGCACGCTGCCATCCCGGATATCGACTTCAAGGCCCATGCGGAGAGCCTTGGGGCGCTCGCGACCAAGGTCCCGGGCCTCGCGGAGCTTGAGAATGCGCTGCGGCAGGCGCGTGCCGCTGAGCGCACGAGCGTTATCGTCATCGACACCGACCCGCTGCTTGCGACTGAAGCGGGCGGCCATTGGTGGGACGTGGCAGTGCCCGAGGTTTCCGAGCGCGCCGAAGTCCGCGCCGCGCGGCAGGCCTATGAGGCCGCGCTTGCGCATCAGCGGCTGGGGGATTGATCCGTGGCGGTGCGCATCGGGATCAATCCGATCGGATGGTCGAACGACGATATGCGCGAGCTTGGCGGGGCAACGCCGCTTGACACGTGCCTTGCCGAGGCCAAGGCGGCGGGCTTCTCCGGTGTCGAGCTTGGCCACAAGTTTCCGCGCGATCCAATTGTGCTCTCGCAAGTGCTCGCGCGGTTTGGGCTTGCGCTTGTCTCCGGCTGGTATTCGTCGGCGCTGCTGCAACGCACGCCCGAGGCCGAGTTGCAAGTGCTGCGGCCGCACCTCGATCTTTTGAAGGCGCTCGGCTGCACCGTGTTGGTATTTGCCGAGACATCGAATGCGATTCATACCGACCGCCGTAGACCGCTCGCGGAGCGGCCCGTCATGCCTGACCTGGCCTGGACCGAGTTCGGCCAGCGGGTGACAGCGGTTGCGGACTGCACCTACGCTGAAGGCGTGCGTCTCGTCTATCACCATCATATGGGTACGATCGTGCAGAGCGAGCGCGACATCGACGCGTTCATGACGACGACCGGCCCGTCCGTTCACCTGTTGTTCGACACCGGGCACGCGACCTTCGCGGGTGCTGACCCGACGATGCTTGCGCATCGCTGGCGCTCCCGCATCAGCCACGTGCATGCCAAGGACGTGCGGCGCGAGGTCATGGAACGAGCGCAAGCGGAGCGCATGAGTTTTCTCGATGCGGTCGTCGCGGGGGTGTTCACGGTGCCGGGCGACGCCTGCCTTGCCGACGCCGGATTGCTGTGAGCGCCTTGCGGGATCAGCGTCCGATCCGGCTGAGCACGTCGGCGCGCAGGAAGCGCTCGACGAACAGCATGAACAGGATCGACGGCACCAGCAGGATGAGCGCCGTGATCGAGGCGATCTGGTAATTGCCGCCCATGCCGGCACTGTAGAGCAGGAGCGGCAGCGTCGACACGGTCGGCACGCCGACAAAGAACGTGCCAGTGAACTCATCGAGCGATTCAAGAAACACAAAGATTGCGCTGGCGAGGATGCCGGGTGCGGCAAGTGGCAGCGTCACGGTGAACAAGGTGCGCAGCACCGAGGCGCCGAGATTGCGAGCCGCGAGTTCCAGCTCGCGATCGACGGCGGCGAACGCAGCAGACGTGATCCACACCGAATAGACGAGCGCGTGGACCGCATGCACGAGCACGACGCCGCCGACGGTTCCGGCCAGGCCCAATCCGTAAAAGATACGCGCCACGTTGACGTAGATTGCGACGCTCGGAAACGCCTGCGGCAGCAGAAATGCGATCATGATCGCGCCGCGCCAGGGCAGGCGCAGCCGCGCCAGCGCATAGCCGGCCGGGATCGACAGCGCCAGCGCCACGACCACGGTGAGGAGGGCGATCGAGATGCTCGTGACCAGCGACTGCATGGCAACGCCGGTCGGCCGGAACACCACCTCCCAGTAGCGCAGGCCCCACGCCACTGGGAGTTTGAAGGGAAAATACCAGCGCTCGGCGAATGACCACAGCACCAGATTGGCAAGCGGGCCGATGATCGCGAAAGCAAACAGCGCGAGCAGCGCCGCCTTCCCGGTCGTGCCGGCGAGCAGGCGGGTCACGCGGCGTCCTCCCGGTGCTCGCGCAATGCGTAGCGCAGGTAAATCCATGCGGTGACCGCCGTCATCAGGTAAGAGATCACGCCCAACGCGTTAGCGACCGGATAGTCGCCGTAGGCGTTGATGCGAAACGAAATGTCGACCGTGAGCATGGTAGGCTGCGAACCCGCTACCATCAGCGGGACCGACAGCACGCTCAGCATGATGACGAAAGACAGGATCAGCCCGACCATCAGGGTCGGCGCGACGAGCGGCAGCACGATCTCGATGAGGCAGCGCAGGCGTGACGCGCCGAGATTGCGCGCAGCCTCGATCGTGGCGCGGTCGAGCGTCGCCATGCTGCCGGCCAGCAGCAAGGCGACAAACGGCGCCTGCTTCCACACGAAGGTGACGATGATGCCACGCCAATCGAGCAGGCTCACCGTCTGGTCCGGATCAAAGAGGCCGCTCATCACCAGAGTGTTGTTCAACATGCCGTTCTTGGCGAGAAACGTACGCATGCACTGGGCCGCAACGATGAACGGGATGAACAGCGGCCAGCGATAAAGCCAGGCGAGGCCGCTCACCAGCCAAGGCGTCTCGCCCATGGTGAGATAGCCGGCGATCGCGATCGCCACGAGGCCGGTGAGGGCGGTCGAAATGGCGACGATGAAGACCGTGTAGAGAATGTCTCCGGAATAAAGCTCGAACGCCTTGGCAAAATTAGCGAGCCCGACGCCGCCCGCCGGATCGGAAACGGCAGATGCGACGGAGAACGCGAGCGGGTAAACGAACAGGGCCGACACCAGGAGGAGTGCCGGCGCGACCAGCAACAGCCCCGCGCTGCGGGATTCCGACATGGCGTCGCCCGACATGGCGAGAAGTTAGCGCGGGTCAGTTCGCCACCTTCTTTTCGTACAGCTCGAGGACGTCATTGAAGTAAGGCGTGATCGGAAACGGCTGGCCCTTGCCGGCAAGCTCATCCGGCGAAATATCGGTGAAGAGCTTATCCCAGGCCGCCCGATCCAATTTTCCTTCGAGATATTTTGCATCGATTCCCGGATACCAGTTGAAGCGCTTGATGATGCCTTCTGCCTGAACCTCGGGGCTTGTCGCCAGCGCGACGAATGCTTCGGCGAGCTTGGCATTGGCGGCCTTCACCGGAACCGCATAGTACATCGGTTGGCCCGGCATGCCGGGCGTGATGAGCCTGAGCTTCATGGACGGCGGCAGCTTGCCCTCCGCCATCCAGGTGTAGAACATGTCGACCCACACCGGCCCGACGGCAATCTCGCCGCGATTGAGCATGTCGAGGGTGCCGGCGTTGCCCGGAGTGATGATCACGTTCTTGTTGAAGTCCTTAAGCTTGCCGAGCAGGCCGTCCCACGCCGCTTTGGTCGCCGCGTCGTAAGGGCCTTTTATCATCCGCTCGGCATTTCCACTGAACGCGTAGACCCAGCCGGTGACAAAGGCGACCCCCGACATGCCGCCCTTGATGCCGTTGTATCCGAATTTCCTCGGGTTCTTCTTCACCCATTCGGCGAGATCGGCATAGCTTCCCGGAACGTCCTTGGTGAGATCTGGATTATAGGCGAGCGCCGTCTGGCTATGGAACATCGGCATGACATAGCCCGAGACATCCGTTCCGAGTGCATTTGCAGCCGTCTCGCGGGAGACGAGCTTGCCGGTGTCGATATCGTCCTTGTACTTGGCCAGAAGCTGTTCGGCTGCCATCTGGCCGGCAATCTTCTGGTGGATGACGATAACGTCGAGATCCCATGCGGTCGTGCCGGCGGATTTTTGTGCGGCGAGCTTCTCGTAGATCTTCTGCGACCCGGCATCGCCCGGGCCAGTGCCCACCGAGACCACGCGGACGCCGCGGTGCGTCTTCTCGAACAGCGGTCCGAGATAGTCGCGGACGTAGTCGACCATGTTCTGGTCGCCGGCGGTGGCAACATTGAGGGTTTGTCCGCCAGCAGGCGCAGCGAGCACGCTCGCGGCCAATGCCACCATGATGATGCGGGTGTGCATAGAATTTCCCTCCCTTTAATGGCTTCGAACCGGGGGTGTTTCCGCGGAAAACAAGTGCAGGGCACGCAGTGGAAGGCATAGACCGACCGCCGTGCCAATTTCGATCAGTCGGGCGTCCTTGACGGTGAACTCGCGATCCCCGACCGCAACGGCATAACGATAGTGCCCGCCCGGATAGGTCCGCAGCGCGATCGTCCCCTTGAGGGTGATTTCGCCGCTGCCCTGATGATCCGGGCTCGCGATTCTCGCCGCATCGTCGCGGAAATAGGCCATGACGCTGCCGGTCGGCGCGGGACCCGCAATGGCCGTCGGTGCATGGTAAGACGCCCCTTTGACCGTGAGCCCCGATGCGCTCTCCTCGATCTCGAGTCCGATGGTGTTGTCGGCCCCCATAAAGGCCGCCACGAACGGCGAGATTGGCCGATGATAGACTTCCTCCGGTGTGCCGATCTGCGCGATCCTGCCTTGGTCCATGACCACGACGCGGTGCGCCATCGTCATTGCCTCTTCGCGGTCATGAGTCACGTGCAGCGCTGCAAAGCCGAGCCGGCTCTGGAGCGCCTTGATCTCCGTACGCAGCTGGGCGCGCACCTTGGCGTCGAGATTTGACAGCGGCTCATCCAGGAGAAGAAGCTGTGGCTCGACCGCAAGGGCTCGCCCGAGCGCAACACGTTGCCGCTGACCGCCGGACAGGTCGGTCACCTTGCGATCCTCGTGACCTGCCATGTTCAACATGGCGAGGATCTCCGTCACCCGGTGCCGGATCTTCTCGCGCGGCATGCCGCGCAAGCGCAAACCGTAACCGATATTGCCGAGCACGCTCATGTGCGGCCACAGTGCGTAGCTCTGGAACACCATGGCGACGTTGCGATCTTCGGGTGGAAGACCGGTCATGTCGCGGCCGAAGCTGCGCACCTTGCCCGCCATCACCCTTTGAAACCCCGCAATGGTGCGCAGAAGCGTCGTCTTGCCGCAACCGGAGGAGCCCAGAATGGCGACAAACTCGCCGGCGGCGATGGCTAGATCGATTCCATCGAGAACGACAGCCCGCCCATACCCGGCCCGCAGCTGCTCGACTTCAATGGCCGCCAGGTGCCCGCGCTCCATCCCGACATCCTTGTTTGAACGCGGGCAATTATAGTCCCACCCAATGGCGGCCACCACCCATTGTCGGGAGTCTCTTAGATCGGCGAGCTCTTCCGTTTTGCGTAATACGATGCGCAAGGGCGGGGCGGATTTTCCGTTCGCCACCCGGGCCGAGTTCGTCGAGGCGATTGAAGCCAGCGGCGTCGCCGCCATGGAGGTGCTCGCCCGCGACCTCAAGGCGCTCGGCCTCTACGCAGCCCGTTCGCTCTCCTACGAGGGGATCGAATATGAGCTCGTGGAACACCAGCTCACTCCTGAGCAGATCCCATCTACGACGCCTATGCAGGCGCCTTCCAGGTCATCCACAACAATCTTGACGCCGCACTCCAGGCCGCCAACGTCACCGGCGAATCCGGGGCCCTGAACGCCCAGGCCAAATCGGCCGCACGGTCCGCGTTCGAGAGCGCCAAGCAGCGCTTCTTCAATCATCTCATCACCGCCATGAAGACACCGGCGCTGATCGCGGCGGTCGAGCGCGATCTCAAAGCCGGCCATGCCGCTATCATCCAGATCGTCTCCACCGGCGAGGCCCTGATGGAACGGCGCCTCGCGGAGATTCCGACCGAAGAATGGGGCGACGTCCAGGTCGACATCACGCCGCGCGAATACGTTCTCGACTACCTGGCGCACGGCTTTCCGACCCAGCTGTTTGAGCCGTTCACCGACGGCGACGGCAATCTCGCTTCCCGGCCGGTGTTTCACGAGGGCCAGCCGGTCCAGTGCCGCGATGCGGTCGAGCGGCGGGACCGCATGATCGAGCGGCTCGCTGCGCTTCCGCCCGTGCAGGGCGCGCTCGATCAGATCGTGCAACGGTTCGGGACCGAGATGGTGGCCGAGATAGCGGGACGCTCGCGGCGCATCGTACGTAAGCGAGGCGAGGATGGCTCGGACCGGTTCGCCGTCGAGGCCCGCGCCGGGTCGGCCAATCTTGCCGAGGCGCAAGCCTTCATGGATGACGAGAAGCGCATTCTCGTGTTTTCCGATGCGGGCGGCACCGGACGTTCCTATCATGCCGACCTTGCGGCGAAGAACCAGCGCCTGCGGGTCCACTACCTGCTCGAAGCGGGCTGGAAGGCCGATACCGCCATCCAGGGCCTCGGCCGCTCGAACCGCACCAATCAGGCGCAGCCGTCGCTGTTTCGGCCGATCGCCACCGACGTCAAGGCCGAGAAGCGCATTCTCTCCACCATCGCGCGCCGCCTCGATACGCTCGGCGTCATCACTAAGGGCCAGCGCCAGACCGGCGGCCAGGGGCTGTTCCGCGCCGATGACAATCTCGAATCCGTCTATGCAGCGGGCGACCGATCTCGCCCGGCGTGAGAATCTGACCGTGCGGCAGCTCGCGCAACGGCTCGGCGGCTATTCCGGCCTCGCCATGGCGGGTACGGCGAAAACGATCGCGGACGAGATGGAGGAATGGCTGTTTAGCGAAGGCAGCGACGGCTTCACCGTGATGTTCCCGTACTTGCCGGGCGGGCTTGAGGATTTCGTCGCGCACGTCATTCCCGAGTTGCAGCGCCGCGCCTGTTTCGGCGCGACTTTGAAGGGACAACGCTGCGCGAACATCTCGGCTTGCCGCGCCCGCACAACCGCTTCTTTCCTGATTGAGTTCACCTGTCGCGGGCTAAATCCATTGCATCGAACGCATTGCCGCACGGAGGGTGATGATTTTGGGAGCTTCTTCAAGGGAAGCGACCAACCTCGACCATCCCCATCCATTCCTGCTCCTCATTAATCATCCCCACAATCGATCGCACTTCGGGGGCGCAGATCGGACGGGAGGAACCTCGTGGGGCGTTTCTCAGTAGAGTGGAGCGACGTCTCGCCCGCCGAGGGCGCGCGATCCCGCGCTGTCCACGTCCAACGGTTTCGCCGACACGGTCGTGGTCGCCTATGCGCTGTGCACCATTCCCAACCCGCAGGCGGCGCTAGCAGAAGCCCGCCGCATTCTGCGGCCCGGCGGGCGTCTGGGTTCTCTTGAGCATGGGCAAACCGAGCCCGCTGGCACTGGGGACTACAGAACCGGGTCAACCGCGTGTGGGCGTTCTGGCCGGCGGCTGCAATCTCAACCGGAATCCCCTTCAGTTTGTTCAACATGCGCACGTCGACATTAGTGAAGCATGGCAGGAGCGGTTTCCGCTGCCCTTCTGGTTGCTGGGAAACCACTATTCAGGGATCGCGCTGAAGCCTCCGGGGTAGCCGATCTCCTGCCCCCAGCCTAGAAGAGCCCCGGTGTTGGAAAAGTATACCGTTTTTCAGCAATCAACTATGCGGCGCCCACGAGCGAGGCGGCGATGGCGCCGAGATAGAGGCCGAATCCAAAGACCGCGTGCACCGACACGTTGATCAAGCGAACCGCAGCCGGGTTCGGAGTATGTGCCGCCATGAAGCCGATGCCGAGGGCCGGCTGCATGACAAACCAGGGCGCTACGAGCAGCGCGATCGCGAATAGCAGCGCGGAGACGAGAGTCGGCTCTGAGTCGAACCCCAGCCTCATTATCGCAAGATAGAGAGCGGCATACGCAGCTCCGACGGCGTAGTGGAATGCCCAACCGATCGCGACCTCGCCAGGGACCTTCGGAGTCGCAGCGATCGACCGGTGAATAAAGATCCCCCGCGAGAACCCAGCTACCCAACGTCCAACCAGGCCCCAGTTTGTCGGCGGCAGTCCCATCGCCTGCAGGAAGCGCTGCCAGAGATCCATCGTCAACGTAGCCACAATCCCGATCGTGATAATCTCCTCGGTGACCGCCACAACGGAAAGTTTCGTCAGGTCGACCATCTATGCCTCCAAGCAGATGCGGTTCCAACGATGTCAGATTGGGCGGGCGCTGCCTGAGTAGACGAACACCATCGGCCGCGGGCCCTTCAGATATCCGGTTTCGAGTCGATCGATCCTGAAGCCTGCCGACCTGATCAAATCATCCGGCTTGCGATTGAGGTGGCAGCCACCCGCGATGCGGCGCCACACGGGTGTGAGCCTGTCCTGCCATCGGGCAACTCCTGGCTCAGGCGCGCGGCCGTGCTCGGCGAAGAGCAAGGTGCCGTTAGGCCTGAGCACTCTTCGAATTTCTGCAAGCGTCGCGGCCGCGCTGTCGACGGTACACAAAGTGAAGGTTACGACGGCCGTGTCGATGCTGTGATCCTCGATCGGCAAAGCCTCGCCGGAACCGCACAAGAGCTCGACCGAATTCGAAGTCTCTCTCGCACGTTCTTCGGCGAAGCGCAGCAGCTCCGGGGATGGGTCGACGCCCACGACGCGGTCGATCTGATTCCCATAAAACGGGAGATTGACCCCAGACCCGATGCCGACGTCGAGCACGCGGCCGGCGGCCGCCTGACCGATCCGCTGTCGGAACGGCACCATCTGCTTTTGCCGCATAACGAGATCGAGCATCCGCGGAAACAGCCAGCCGCTGTAAAAGCTCATTTCGTGCCTCCCGTAGTCCCATCGGCGCCGACAACGACCGCGCCGGCAACGGGCGGCGTATGAGTGGTTGGCCTGGAGGGAGTGAAGAACAAATACTTTACAAGCGCAGCAACAGCCAACGCCAGCACCGCCAACTTCAGGGTTCCAGCGGCAATCATCGCCCACAACATCTCGTGCATCATGTGTATCTCCTTGCTAAGGTCTCTGCGTTATCGGAAAGCGACGGTCGCTCGTCGCTTCCAATAGTCAGTACGGTGAACCGGGCGGATCGGTTACATCGTGCGCTTCAGTGCGATGAATTGACGGTGAGCTGATGACGTCGCTTTTGAAGGGTGGAGCGCGCCCATCCATCAGGGCTGTTAAAGAGAGGTGTAGGGCGCCAGCCCTAACGACCGAGGACCTTCGGCGGGTTGACGAAGGCTCGGGATCACCATCGTAGAAGCCGCGGTCCGAGTATCGCGCCGACGAGGGCGCAGAGGAGGATAGGTCCGCCATACCAAAGCACGATAAATGGGATGGAGCCACCGGGGTGGTGGAAAGCGAACACGGCCGCGCCCAACGCGCCAGCAACCAGTCCGATCGTCGCGCCAGTCCGCACGAGGTGGGTTGGCGCTCCTTTACGGAGGGCCCAGATGAGCGACGCGAACGGCGCGACGGCGAACAGCGGAATGCAAAACAGGCAGGCCGCCCATTGCGGTCCAAAGACCATTCCACCCCACGCGGTCGGATGGTTCAGGACGAGTGCCGCAATACCCGCTGAAAGCATCACGACGAACAACAGTGCGACAACGATCAAAGGCGTGCGTCCCGGTTCCCCGGGCCGCGCAGCCCGGGCCAGGAAGCTCGTTCCCGCAGCAACGAGTCCGAGCGTGAACGCCATGGCCACTATCTTAAGACCGAAGTACTCGCCGCCGAGCCCATCGGTCGGCACACCGAAGATCCCCAGCATCAGACAGATCGCCGCTATCGCCCCCACGGCCAGCGCAATGACGAACGTATTGCGCAGCTGTCCGCCTTTGACGGCATCGAGATTGGTTCCGAGTATATTGATGAGCTCGTCAGTCTTCATGGGCAGTTCCTGCGCCGACAAGGAGCGACAAGGCTCTCAATCCGCGATGTACCGATACCTTCACGGCCGACTCCGACATGCCCGATCGCGCCGCGGCTTCCTGCACGCTCAATCCGTCGAGTTTGACCATCTGAATGGCTCGCCTCGTCTTGGGAGCGAGCTGCGCCATAAGCTTATTGAGATCGAGCCGGCTGTCGACAGCAGCGGCATCGTCGTCAGCAAATAAGTCAGGTGCCTTCTCGACCGGCACGTCGTCCATCGACCCCTTTGTACGCCGCAGATAGTCCACAAGCCGGTAGCGCGCGATCGCGTGGACCCATGGCGTAAGGAGCTGCGAGTGGTCATACGTGTGCCGCCGCGTGTGGAGAGCGATCAAGGTCTCCTGGACAAGATCCTCCGCATCGGTAGGACCCTTGCCGATCCGTGCGAGCTGTCGTTTGAAATATGCCCGCAAATAGACACTCAGCCTGCCCAGAAGGGCCCGATGCGCTGCCGCATCGCCGTCTAGGCCCGCGAGCATGAGGGCGCGAAGTTCCGGCTCGTCCGACCGTATATCCATCGCTTCGCGGGACCTGACTTGTCGGCTTCCGGCTTCGGTTTCGTCTCTCGTCTGGGCTCCGTGATCGGCGATTACGCTTCAGCGGTTGGCGCCGAGTTCGAAGGCCCAAAGGCTCGCTGGCAGGCACGCGTACCCAGCGTAACTCAGCGCTAAATCTAACTGGTCGTGTGGTCGAGACCAAGCCCTGTCGCTGAGCACGCCCAGAACCTGCCATAATTGCAGCCGTGCTCGGTGCCGGGTTCGGACGGTGCGCTTGCTCATGCGCGCGACCTTCTGCTCGACACAAAGCGGTACTGGTGCTGACACGGTCGCGCACGGCGCAATAGCTCAGGCGCGTGCGGTCGCGAGCCAAGCTGTGGCATCAAGCAAGACTCGTCCCGAGGTCTCAAACTGGCTAAGCGCGGCACGAAGATCGGCCCGGATCGCGCGTTGCGTTGCGTTCGCAATCGCAGGTGTGTGAAGGGTCATCTCGGTCATCTCCATCGCCGTTAGAGTGGATGCGGGGCAGGTTGAACACCACCTGTGTCGGCGAGGTGGTCGGGCTTGTCCCGACCACCTCGATTATTTCGCTCCGCGTCTAAGAACTCGGGGTCGTGGACAAGCCCGGCGATGACGCCAGTGCGTGATTCAAAGGTGATCGAAATCGCTCTCGTTCGCGGTTCGATGTCCGCGGCCGTCACCCGTTCGTTGGAAAGACCTATCCGCGGCGGTCGGGCGCTGGTTCGGTGTCCGGTCCCGTTGGAGTGCTCATCATGCGATTGCAGTTGTTGACCATCTCGGTCATTAGCCTCATGTGATCGCTGCTCATTTGCCCCATCATGTTCATCATCCCACTGTGCTCACCTGTTTTGTATTGAGTTGGAGGCAATTGGGATGGAGAAGTGGTCTCCTGTGCCGATACCGTCGTTGCTGCGAACAAGCTCCCGAGTATGGCAGCGGCAGCGAAGGGTCTGATCAGCTTGCGAGTCATGTCTTCCTCTCTAAGGTTGTGGGTGATGTGCGGCGTTGACGACCGAACCGGCTCGGCCGCGTTAGGTCCTGACCTCAGTACTGGTGGGCGCTTCGTTCCGAGAAGAGGTCTGCGCGGTGTCAGTCTGCCGGCCATGATTCATGCTCTTCATGCACATGAACATCATCGCGGCGCACGGTAAGATAAAGAGCAGCGGTTGCAGAGCGGCGGCCGCGAGCCAATGCTGACCGAGAGCGAGCGCACCGGCGGCCGCGGCCGCCGTTGCCGCCGCCGCAACGACGAGGGTGCGGCGGCGCCCGAGCCAACCGGCCGAGCCTTGGCCGGCGGTGTGACAAGAGGAATCGTTTGACCGAGTGATCACTTGACCATTTGTCGTTCCCATCGGTGTATCTCCCTAAAGAGGGAGGTGCGCTCGCACTGCGGGGCACCCCCCGGTGGTAGGTCGGCGGTCGATCCGCCTCCACCAGCCAATACGCGAGCACGCGACCATCGGTTACATCGGAATATGATTCATTTGTCGGACTCAACATTGGCTTTGAGGGCGTCGCGGCGGGTCACAAAGCAAATGGGCGTTCCGCGGGTTGAGTTCAGTTCGGCACTTCACGCGCCCTCGGATGATTCACGGCACGCGGAATCAGATTGCCTAAACAGATTCATTGGTTTAGGGGAACCGAAACTGGGTGGACGGTAGGAACCGGCACGCTTTTTGTTGCCCTCTCTGTAACCAAAAGCCCGTTGTCTACGAAGTAATAAGACAAAGTGGCCTGCATGACGACGAACGAAGCCGAGTTGCGGGCCCTCATGGTGGCCAGCCTTGATGGCGACCCGGCAGCACATCGGAAATTGTTCGACCGGCTGAGCGGCAGGTTGCGGGCATACTACAAGGGAAGACTCGAGCGCATCGGACGGAGCGCATCGGAAGCAGAGGATCTCGTGCAGGAAGCGTTAATTGCAATCCACCTGCGGCGTCACACTTACGACGCAGCGGAGCTGTTGACGCCGTGGGTGTACGCCATTGCCCGGTATAAGCTCATCGACCATCTGCGGCGAACGCGCGCGGCGCTTCCTCACGTTCCAATTGACGACGCCGAAGAGGTGATGGCGCAAGACGATCACGTCGCCACCGAAAGTGCGTATGACCTTCACAGGCTGCTGGATCAACTGCCGGACAGGATGCGCCGGCTTATCCGATATGTGAAGCTCGATGGATTGAGCGTGGCCGAGACTGCGAGCCGGTGTGGCATGACTGAATCGGCTGTGAAAGTTAATGTGCATCGGGGACTGCGAGCCTTAGCCGCCTTGATCGCACCGAAGAAAGCAACATGAAGACTGAGGATTTGATCACAATGCTCAACAACAACGTTGAGCAGGTGGACCGCCGGCAAGTCGTGCGGACAGTCAGCGTCGCCCTCGTCATCGGCACTGCCGCAGCACTTGGAGCTGCGTTTGTCCTACTGGGAATCCGCACGGACATGAAAGAGGTCAGTGCGTGGACTTTCTTAATTTTGAAGCTGGGTTTCGCGGCGGCTATCGTTGGTCCGACTTCGATATACCTGGTCAGGGTGGCGCGCCCCGGCGGGGAGCGAAAGACGTCTATCATTGTTGCGGCATTGCCGCTCGTTGTAATCACTGTACTCGCCGCGATGAGTCTCGTCTTCACTCCTACCACGCATTGGAACGAGATGGTCCTCGGAGAGCAATGGCTTGAATGCCTCCTCTCCATTCCGATCATCGCCATCGCCCCGTTTGCTGTAGTCGTTTGGGCAGTCCGCCGGATGGCGCCGACGGACCTCGTGCGCACGGGCGCGTTTGCCGGTCTTGCCGCGGGCGCTATGAGCGCCGCCGGCTATGCATTTCATTGCACCGATGATTCGCTGCCCTTCGTTGCGCTTTGGTACGGTGGAACCATCGCATTGTGCACACTGGCGGGGGCGATACTTGGCCCGCGGCTTCTTCGCTGGTAGCCGGGAGGTCGCGCACAATCATTTTTGTGGGTTTGTATTCTGATCTTCCCCATTTCTCTCCGGTTCTTCACGTTGAGCCCAGATTTCGTTGGCGCGCCTATCACATTCGTGCAGGAGTTCGGGGCTCGTCCAAACGATGACGCCGCTCTTGTCCATAACAAACGGATCTATGAAATGCCGAGTTCGTCTTAGCCGAGACGCTCGCTCAATGGCCGCGGCATTATTCGGAAAACGTTCGCACCGCAGAACGGACACACCAGAAGTCCCATCCGATTCCGACCATATGGGACTGTCGGCGTATACCAGAGCGACCGGTCCGAATTCCCGTCCTTGCTTCCAAAATCGTGTGAGTTCCAAACAAGCCAGCTCGGCACTTCTGGAAATGCGCGTAATCCCTCTTTCCCAATTTTGAATAGTCGCTCGGTTCACGCCCAGCTTTGTCGCCGCTTCGGCTTGGGTATACCGAAGCGTTTTCCTCCACTTGAGAAAGTCCCATCTATCCATCGCACGTCTCTCCCCCCATTTTTGTCGCGAAAATTGCGAGCAGCCGCCTACGGGCGACTATCGGTCGAGTATGGCCCGTGCCGTCTCTCATCAGATGACTTTCGCAGGGGATTGCACGAGGCGGGGCGACCGGATGCCGACGCCTTTCACCACTGCGTAGATCGCCGGGATGACAATCAGGGTGAGCATGGTTGCCGACACCATGCCGCCGATCATCGGCACGGCTATGCGTTGCATGACTTCGGCCCCGGTGCCGTGGCTCCACATGATCGGGAGCAGACCTGCCATGATCGCCGCGACTGTCATCATCAATGGGCGCACGCGCTCAGCTCCGCCGCTCATGATTGCGTCATGGAGATCTTCGTGCGTGAACGGTCGATCTTGGGCCGCGCGCTGGGCCTGCAAATCGGTGAAGGCCTGGTCGAGATAGATCAGCATCACGACGCCGGTCTCGGCGGCAACACCGGCCAGGGCGATAAATCCGACCGCGACGGCGACCGACAGATTGAAACCGAGCCACCACATCCACCACAGGCCGCCCACGAGCGCGAACGGCACAGAGAGCATCACGATGAGGGTCTCCGTGACCCTTCGGAAATTGAGATAAAGCAGCAGGAAAATGATGAGGATCGTCACCGGTAGGACCGTCTGAAGTCGCGCCTTGGCGCGCTCCAGGTATTCGAATTGTCCGCTCCAGACGACGTAGTAGCCGGGCGGGAACTTGATCTCAGTCGCCACCGCCTTCTGGGCATCGGCAACGTAACCGCCGAGGTCGCGGTCCCGAAAGTCAACATAGATGTAGCCGGCGAGCTGAGCATTTTCGGTGCGAATGCTCGATGGCCCCAACGCAAGATTTACCTTGGCGACCTCTCCCAAAGGAACGGTGCCGCCATCGGGCAGTGACACGCGCACCTGCGTGGCGATCGCCTGAGGATCGCTGCGCAAATCGCGCGGATATCGGATGCTGACCGTGTATCGTTCCCGGCCTTCAACCGTCGTCGTCACCGCCTCCGCACCCAAGGCCATGGCGATGACGTTCTGAACATCGTCAACCATAAGACCGTACCGCGCCAATTGAGTCCGGTCCGGATCGATGTTGAGGTAGTAGCCGCCTATGACTCGCTCGGCATAGGCGCTGGTCGTGCCGGGCACTTTCCTGATGACGGCCTCGATCTGACGTGACAGGGCTTCCAACTCGGCGAGGTCTTTGCCGAATACCTTGACGCCGACCGGCGTGCGAATGCCGGTGGAGAGCATATCGATGCGCGCCTTGATCGGCATCGTCCAGGCGTTGGAGACTCCGGGGAACTGGAGGGACTTGTCCATCTCGGCGATCAGCTTGTCGACGGTGATGCCGGAGCGCCATTCGTTCTCCGGCTTCAGGTTGATCACCGTTTCGAACATCTCGGTCGGAGCCGGGTCGGTCGCGGTTGATGCGCGGCCGGCCTTGCCGAAAACCGACGCTACTTCGGGGAACGACTTGATGATCTTGTCCTGCGTGTGGACCAATTCCGCTGCCTTCGTAATCGAAAGACCGGGTAGCGTCGTCGGCATGTAGAACAGCGTACCCTCATTGAGCGTGGGCATGAACTCGGTGCCGAGCCGCGATGCCGGCCACAGGCTGGCGAGGAGTACTGCCAGGGCAACGAGAATTGTTCCCCACCTGAACCGCAATGCGAAACGGATCACCGGCCGATACGCCCAGGTTAAGATGCGGTTCACCGGATTCTTGTGCTCCGGCACGATGCGGCCGCGCACAAACAGGATCATCAGCGCCGGAACCAGCGTCACGGAAAGAAACGCCGCCGCCGCCATCGCAAATGTCTTGGTGTAGGCGAGCGGCTTGAACAGCCGCCCCTCCTGCGCTTCGAGCGTGAAGATCGGCAGGAAGGACACCGTGATGATGAGCAGGCTGAAGAACAAAGCCGGTCCGACCTGAATTGCAGCCTCGATAATCACGTCGGCTCGCTTCGTGCCGGATGCGGCTCGCTCCAACCGCTTGTGGGCATTTTCGATCATGACGATGGCGGCATCGACCATGGCGCCTATCGCGATGGCGATGCCGCCGAGACTCATGATGTTGGAGCTGAGCCCGAGCGCGTTCATACAGAGGTATGCGATCAATATGCCGAGCGGCAGAGTGATGATCGCAACGAACGCGCTGCGTACGTGAAGGAGGAACACGACGCAGACGAGCGCCACGATGGCGCTCTCCTCAATCAGCGTTCGCTTGAGCGTTTCGATGGCGCGATGAATCAGATCCGACCTGTCATAGACGGCTTGTATCGTCACGCCTTCAGGGAGGCCCGGAGCGATTTCCGCAAGGCGATCCTTCACATTGGCGATGACAGAAAGGGCGTTCTGCCCGAAGCGTTGAACCACGGTGCCGGAGACGACCTCGCCTTCGCCATTGAGTTCGGTAATGCCGCGCCGCTCGTCGGGCGTCAGCTCGATGCGGGCCACATCTCTGAGCAACACCGGCACGCCGCGGTCGCTCTTGACGACGATCAGCTCCAGGTCGGAGATGTTCTTCACATAACCGCGTCCGCGAACGGCGAACTCAGTCTCGGCCAGTTCGACTGTTCGACCGCCGACATCGCGGTTGCTCGCGCGCAGAGCCATCCGCACTTTATCCAGCGATATGCCTAATGCCTGGAGCCGCCGCGGATCGACCACGATGCTGTATTGCTTGACAAACCCCCCTACGCTTGCGACTTCCGCAACACCCTCGGCCTTGGCAATGCCGTACCGGACCTGCCAGTCCTGGATGGTCCGCAGCTCGGCGAGGCTCTTCTGTGTGCCTTGAACGACATATTGGTAGACCCAGCCGACGCCCGTTGCGTCAGGCCCGAGCGTTGGCGTGATGCCCGACGGCAGCCGTTGCGTCGCAGTGTTGAGATATTCCAGAACGCGCGAGCGCGCCCAGTACAAATCGGTTCCATCCTCAAAGATCACATAGACGAATGACACTCCAAAAAAAGAAAACCCACGCACCACGCGCGACCGCGGAACACTGAGCATTGAAGTCGTCAGCGGATAAGTAACCTGATCCTCAACGACTTGCGGCGCCTGACCAGGATATTCGGTGTAGATGATCACCTGGACGTCGGACAGATCGGGAATCGCATCGAGAGGCACGCGCAGGAGCGCGTAGAACCCGGCCAATCCGATGAAGGCGGAGGCAAGTCCGACAAGAAAGACGTTTCGCGCCGACCAGCGGATGATGGCGGCAATCATTTCGGGGCTTCCTGTTGAGTAAAGCCCTTCAGCGCCGCCCGTAGATTGCTTTCCGCGTCAATCAGGAAAGTTGCGGCGGTGACGACGTCTTCGCCTTCCTTGACGCCCTCCAGCACCTCCACATAACCATCGCCGCCTTGGCCCGTCTTGACCACGCGAGGCTCGAAACGTCCTTCGCCCTTGGCGACGAGGACAAGCTGGCGCGTTCCGCTGTCTATGACAGCACTGTCCGGCACGGCGATGACAGGCCTGTCACGGGCGCCGGCATGAAAGACGACGTCCGCATACATGTCGGGTTTTAACCGACCGTCCGGATTCGGGAGCTCGATGCGTACCCGGGCGGTTCGCGTTTCCCGATTGAGTTCGGGGTACACGAAGGTTACTCGCCCATCGATGGGTTGGCTCGGAAAGGCTCGCAGCGTTGCGGTTGCCGGGCTTCCCATCGTAATCGAACCAATATCCCGTTCCGGCACCTCGGCAATGACCCAGACGGTTGAGAGATCCGTAATTCGATAGAGCTCATCACCCGCCATCACGCGTTGCCCGCTGACCACCTTCTTTTCGAGGACGGTGCCGTTGGCAGGTGCCGGCCACTCGATGGTGCGAGGTACGGTCCCGCCCTCTTGAATCTCGCGGATGCGGGTCTCGGGCACGCCGAGGCTACGGAGCTTCTGTGCGGCGCCGTCAACCATTGCCGTCTGATTCGCGTCATGAATATTGCGGGCTGCCTTGATGGCCAGCGCATACTCCAGCTGCGACTGCACCAAAGGCGGGCTATAGAGACGAAACAGCGACTGGCCGAGCTTCACCGTCTCGCCCGTGGTGTTGACGTGCAATTCCTCGATGTAGCCTTCCGCCCGAAGCGTCACCACCACCTGCTTGCGCTCATCGATTCGTACGGTTGCCGGTGCGGGGATCGGGTGAACGACGGTTCGTCGTTGCACTTTCTCGCTACGGACGCCGCTACGTTGGATGCGATCCAAGCTGATCTTGACCGTGTTGCCGTCGCCCTGTTCAGCGTCTTCATAAACGGGGATGTAATCCATCCCCATGGAGTCTTTCTTGGGAACCGGAGAGAAGTCCGGGAGCCCCATCGGATTGCGATAATAGAGAAGTTTTCGTTCGCCCCGGGCGATCTGCAACTTCTTCGGCGGTGGACCGTTCGGTTGAGCTGCGGCCGCAGGCTCATCGTCACCAAACACGGGAAGGTAGTCCCGGCCTTGCGCGTCCTTCTTGGGGGTGGCTGACCAGAACGGGGCGCCGATTGGATCGCGGTAGTACAGGATCGGGCGATCTTCCGCGGCCGCCGGCGAAGCTGGGCTGAGTGATGGTGCGGGCAACGCGGCTTGCCGTGGGGCATACCAGTGTCCGCCTGCGGCGCCGGCAGCAGCCGCGACAGTGACCAGCAGCACCAATCCGAGGCGCGTCACAGGTCTCCTCCGATGGCTTTTTCGATTTCGGCAAGCGAAGCCTGCAGCTGAACCTGCATTTTGAGGATATCGAGCTGGATATTTCTCAGGCGCCGAATCGCATCGAGCACGCCGATCGCGTCGCCTTGACCCGTCGCAAGCGCGCTCAGAACCGACTCAACGACCAGCTCCGATTTCGGCAGATGATGTTGCTGCATGATTGTCAGCGCCTTCGTTGCCGCCTGATACTCGGCGAGCATGCCGGCAACTTCGCCCGCAACGGTGGCCTTCAGGGTGCTCAGCTTTTGTTCCGCCGCAGCGCGTTCCGCCGCCGCCGCAGCGATTTCCGCTTGCTTTGCACCCCACTGCAGCGGAATACGAAGTTCTCCCATCACGCCGGAACCAGCGTAACCATCGCGGTCCCGGGTGGTCATGACGCCCAACGACACATCGGGGTAGCGGTTTCGTTCGGCCAAACCTTGCGCGGCGGTCGCCGACGCCGTCTTGGCCTGGCCCTCGCCGATCATCGGATTGAGCTTGACTGCGCGGGCGATCAAAACCGCAACTCTCATGGTTTTCTCGTCCGGCAGCCGGCGTAATGACGCGGGCTGGGCGAGTTCTGCATCCGGGCGCCGATTAAGGAGCGCATTGAGCTGTGCAGCCGTCTTCGCCTGCTGGCCGCGCAAACGTTCGAGTTCGATACGCAGCTCTTCCGCCTCGATTTCAAGACGGAAGACATCGGCTTGCGTCGCCCCTGCTTGAGTATAGCGATCTCTCATCGTCACGGCTGCGTTCGACGCTGTCTCCAGCGTCTGCTGGGTCAGGGCGTAGGCACGAAACGTCGCGTAGCGGGCAGCAAAAACGCCCTTGATGCGTGCGACCAAATCCAAATCGACCCCGCGGCTTCGATACTTGGACGCCGTGGCCTCAAAAGTTGCCATGTCGCGCTTGAGGTCAAGTTTTCCCCAGAGCGGGAACTCCTGCATCAATCTGAACACGGTTGTTGGGCCGTTCATGGAAACATTGCGATTATCGAGGTTGTCGGCATCGACGCGAAGCGTTGGACCCGGCAGCGCGCCAGCCGACGTAATCCGAGCCGTCGCTGCCTCGGCGGCCAACGCCGCCGCAGCGATCTCCGGACTGAGCTGCCGCGCGAGACCAGTCAGTTCATTGACCGTCGCCCCGGGCGGTTTCGCCTTGGGCGCGGCCGAGGTCGGCTTCGCCGGCGCGAACACGCTGACGGCGGCAACCAGCAACAATCGGACGAGCAGTGATCTCGACATGTTCAGTTCGCGGCCTTGAACGTGATCTTGCCTTGCACGACGTCAGGCTCACCTTGAACTCTGGCGGAAAGACTCAGCAACCACTGGCCGGCCATGACGAGGTCGGTTTTGAAGCTGTAGCTTCCCGGTTCTCCTGCTGCGACCGGCGTGAGAGGGGCCGCCATTGTGGCCATTCCTTCCGGCGACATGTCGATATGTGAGGCGTAGATGACCGCGTCCGGAACCGCCTTGCCACTCGGTTTGTGAACGAGGCGCACTGTTATCGTGACCCCGTTGCCTTTCTTTACTTCCGCCGGCACCGGTTCAAAGTTGTAGTCGTTGGAACCAGCCAGCGCGGCGCTGGTGAGGCCTGTGGCCACCGCAAGGGCGGCGCCCAGGAGTGCGAACTTCGGTTTCATTTTTCCAGCCCTCATAGGTGAATGACTTTCGGAACGTTTGTTCCGTCCTCGACGTAGTTTTTGCGCTCAGGAGAGCCGCTACTGAGTCGCCTTGAAGACAACCCGGCCGACCACGGCGTCGCGCTCGCCCTGCACCTTCGCGGTGACGCTGAAACGCCAGCGCCCCTCCATCGAAAGATTAGTCTTGAACGCATAGACGCCGGGTTCGCTGGCCGGTAACGCCGTCACCGGTGAGGTCATTTTGGCCATGCCGGCCATGTCGACCCGTACCGGGGTGACCACCGCATCGGCGACTGGTTCTCGCGTCGCTTTGCGGATGAGCCGCACGGCTATGGTGACGTCCTCGCCCTTTTTCACCTCCACGCTTACCGGTTGGAAGGCGTAGTCTCTGGCGCGTGCGAATGCCGAGTCCGGCGTGTTTGCAGTCGCGGCAATGGCGAAACCTGCAACGATATATTTCAGATTCACGTCTCCATCTCCTCATGATCAACAATTCGCACCACCGCTCCACTCGCATGCGCGGACGAACGCGCGTCAGCGAGCGCGGAGGCTCACGCCATGCAAAGCACCCACGCCCCGAACGAGGTCTCAGACGCGAGGAGGTCGGAAGGGAGGACGGCCCGTTTGCTGCCCGAAGACGTTGCTCTCAAACGTCTGTACCGTCCCCGCCAATATTGGCTGCAGAACAAGACCTGATGCGGCAGGCACCAGAAAGCAGCAGGTCAGGGCGCAAACTGCCGTCGAGCCACTGGGGCCCTTGGCCGCATCACACGGCGCGGTGTCAGGAGGGCAACAATCGGGCACATGTTGAGAGACCGACGTGTCGCCGGAACCTGACATGTCCGTCACCGGGGGCAATTTTGGAGAATGCCCCATGCTCGCAGTAGTCGGCAGCACGGCTACCGCGAACGCGATAACTGCCGCTAGTATGGTCCGACCGGCGCCCATTTGCTCAGCTGAGAGTGCCCCCAATATCACCACCGCAAGTCAGAGCGTCAATAATATTTTCGCATGCCGGCCGGAACCGATACCGATAACTGGGGTTATATTTGAGCGCTACCGACGACAGGTCCACAAGCTTGATTTGGGACCGCCTTGATATTGGTAAGCGCAACGACTCGTGCTCAAGCCAAAGTCATTGCCGAATTGAGGTTGGGGTGTGCCAACATCGGCGCGGGTTGCGGCTCGGTTCGGGCCTGAATGCTCCCAAGACGAATAATTACGCCGTTCGTTGGCCAAGTACCTCTTCCTGGCATCCGCTGAACCAGCGTGGACTATGCTGGATATCAGCATGGACGGCAACAACAGTGAGACTGTAAGAAGGCATTTCCCGGCCATTGCTCTGCTCCTTAATCGGCTCATGGGTAGTTGAGGCAGGCGCTGGCATAAGTCTAGCCAGGTACGGCGACAGCGCTTGAAAAAGCGATGATATTCTTGTGAGAATTGAATGAGGGGCGGTGGAGGAAGCATGGGCGCCAACAGCAGTGAGGCTGTAAGAAGGTATTTCCCGGTCATTGTTACGCTCCTTACTTCGCGTCGAAGCGGCTTATACCGCTTCTGGCTATGAATTCGGAGCGCCGGACAAGTCGGTTACCGGTTCACGTGGATGTGATGTTGCTCTTAAGTTATTTGTCGAAAATGACCCGATCTTCATCGCGCAGATATTTTAAATGTAATGAACAAAAAACGATGCTTTTCACTAACGTAGTATCATTTGCCTAATAATGCATAATATGACTAATAATTTGCATTAAGCTTAATAATTATGCCTGATCATCCACAGCCGAAGCCACGCGCAGCGAGCGCGCGTCATGTTGGGGACGACGTCACCGAGTCACTTCTCCGGCTTGGACTGCATCATGCGGTTGCAGCTCTCCATCATCTTGGACATCTGCTCCATCATTTTTGACATATTCTCCATCGTCGGCATGGCATCTCCGCCCTGCATCATGCCGCGGTGGTCTGTCGCGGTGCCGTCTCGAGCTGGCGGTTGAGCAGGCGCAGGTGTGGTCTGTTGGGCGAATGCGATGCCCGCTGCCATGATGCTTAGGCCAAGTGTGGCCGCCGCGATTGCGTGTCGCTTGAACATGGATTAGCTCCTGTCAGTCGGTTGTGGATTACCCATCTGCCGATGTCGGATAAATGCCTTGGCATCGCCCGCGGTTTCATAGGACGTGACCCTCCTCTATGTGATAGCGTGGGTTACATGCGTCGCTGTTTTGAGGCGAAAGCCTCGCTCGGTGCTGGTTTCGCCTCTCGCCCTACGGAGCATTTGCAGCCGGGCGCTCGGTCGGGATCACGGATCGACGATCTGACCGCGATAAAGGGCCGAATTGGCCGAAACTCTGTTGTCCCTTCAACGCGCAAAATGCCGCGCCAAAGCCGTGTTGTTCTCGTTAATTGCGCTTTGTCATCGCGGGGGCACTGCCACCGCCGACGCGACTGTGGCGCAAACAGCCATCATCTTCTCCTACTCAGCATCGAAGCAGTTATTCCGTCCCAGCAATAAGTTCGGATCAGCCGGGAACATGGTTACAAGCTCACATGAGGTGATGCTGATTTTGCTCGCGGCGACCGGACATAGCATCGTTTCTTGTGAACAGACCTTTGCTGACACTACGCACCCGAGGGGTACCGTCGACAATGATCCGTCGATTATGGCCGTCGGAAAAAGTCGAATAATTATGCTTTTAACTAATAAGATACTCTTTACGTAAAATACGATCACATGAATAATTAATACGCCTTTGACGAATAATGTATCGTTTTTTTTGTGTGATCATCTGTACCGTATCGATCGCAATGGAGCGAGTGTTGTCGCTGTGCACTCGCCGAACTAAGGCACATCTACCCCCGGCGCATGACGTTGATTCGCGAGGCGTCGCTGTCACGCAAATGTAAAATAATTACGTATTTGACAACTATAATGTCTTTTTCAATAGATCATGTCATATATGTAATTTGATGCTCTATGCAAAATAATGCGGCTTTGCTCATTGTGGCGCTTATAACACAGTCAAAGATTAATCGTTTGTAGATCAGAGGTTTTGCCTATCGTTTGAGCGGTACGCCACGAAAATAATGTTGCCTAAACAGCATTGTGTGCAGCCTAATAGTAGTCACAATCAAGCTTTCGCCGTGCGTCATCCGCTGGCGATCAACGGGGGTCGCGGAGTCTCAATCAGGCTCCGCCGGACAATGGGGGCAACTATGACACTGCGTTCAACCTCAACGAAAATAACGGGCGCGTTCGTTGCGGTTACTGTGCTGGCGCTTTCGACATCTCCGTCGCAAACGGCCGATCTCAGGATGCCAAAGAAGGCGCCACCTCCGGCACCGTCCTGGTGGGATACGCTCACTATAACCGGTCATGTCGATGCGGGCATCACCTTCAATGGGGCCAATCCCTCTGACGGCATAAACTTCGGCCATCTCTTTACGGATAAGGCCAATGAGCCCTTGTTGAACCAGGCCATGCTGACGATCCAGCGTCCGCTCGACCCGAAGGCGACGGGTTACGATTTCGGGTTCAAGTTCCAGACGATGTTCGGCTCGGACGCGCGCTACACTCATTTCCTCGGCGAGTTCGATGAATCGATCAGCGGTCGGACTCAGTTCGACATCGTCGAGGCTCACGCGCTGTTCCACCTGCCTTGGTTTACGTCCGGCGGCGTCGATGTGAAGCTCGGCCAATACGTCACGTTGGAAGGCGCCGAGGTGATCTACGCGCCGGACAATCTGCTTTACTCGCATTCCTACATCTTCAACTTCGGCATTCCGTTCAAGCATACCGGCATCATGACGACGACCCACCTGAACCCGATCGTCGACATCTATGCCGGCGTCGACACCGGCGTGAACACCACGTTCGGCAATTCGTTCAACTGCTTGGATTGTGGAGACAACAACAAAGCTGCGGCCTTCCACGGAGGCATCGGGCTGAACTTTTTGGATGGCGCCCTGACTATCCTCGGAACGACCCACATCGGTCCCGAAAACCCCAACGTGTCATCGGTCGTGCTTGCGGGCGTTAATCCCAACAGCGCTCTGCGTTATCTAAACGACATTACAGCCGTCTGGAAGGTCAACGACAAGCTCACGCTGATCACCGACCTGAACTACATACGCGATGATGGCTTCGACGCGACCGGCTATGGGGTGGCGCAATACTTCGGCTACGCGATCAACGATTGGCTCAAGATCGTTGGGCGCGGCGAGATCTGGCGCGACAACAACGGCTTCTTTGTTGGGTCTTTCCCGGGCAATCTTGATTTTGTGAAATTCGAGCACGGCGACCCGACGGCGATCGCATTCGGTGGCGGAGCCACCACTTATGGCGCTCTCACATTGGGCCTCAACATCAAGCCGCCGGTGCCGAAGACGTTTGATGGCTTAGTAATCAGGCCGGAGATTCGGTACGACACCTCCTTGAACGGCACAACGCCATTCGGCGCCGGTACAAAGAGTTCACAATTTACATTTGGCGGAGACGTCATCATTCCCTTCAAGGTGAAGTGACCCTAGAGCCGGCACTCGCGAGTTTTGAGGCGGTCGAGCGGAAATAGCGCGACCGCCCAAGCATTGGAGCCGGGGGATTTTCACTCCGGGACGTGCGGTCCTGACGCAAACGTTGGAGTTAACTCATGCGTTGGCGGGTCAAGAGCAGTCTTCTTGGTGCGATCGCGGCGATGACGAGTTGCGTCCTCATTTTGCCGGCACTCGCCCAAGCTTCAAAGGACCAAGCTTCAAAGGAATGGAATCGATGCGCCGGCAAGGACGGCGGCGCGATCGATGAGCTGATCGAGGGCTGCACCTCGGTGATTCAGTCGCCCGATGGGACGCCCGAAATGCGGGCACTGGCCTTCGCTGGCCGGGGTTCCGCCTATATGACCAAAGGTAATTTCGACGGGGCGATTCAGGACTATAATCAGGCGATCTCGCTCGACGGCAAGAATTTTTTGGCCTTCAGTAATCGCGGCTTCGCATATGCGGGCAGGGGCAACTTTGATCTCGCCATCCAAGATTACGATCAGGCGCTGCTTCTCAATCCGAATGCGGCCTTGACATTCTACAACCGCGGCTTTGCGCGCGCAGCGAAAGGCGATTTTGACCAGGCCATCGAAGACTACGATCGCGCCATTGGGCTCAATGCCGACTTCATGCAAGCTCTATTAAACCGCGGTTTCGCGCACACCGCGAGAGGCGATTTTGACCGGGCGATTGCCGACTACGACCAGGCAATTCGTCTCAATCCAAACGTCGCAGCAGCATTCTACAATCGCGGGGTCGCGTACGGCCACAGGAAGGATTTTGACCGCGCCATTGAGGACTACGATCAGGCAATCCACCTCAATCCCAACTATGCCTGGGCCTACTACAGGCGCGGCCAAGCATACGCCAATAAGGGTGACTTCGGACGCGCTATTCGCGACTACGACCACACGATCCAACTTGATCCCGGCAACGCGAAGGCGTTCAACGACCGAGGTTTCGCCCGCGCGAGCAAAGGCGATCTTGACGGGGCAATCCGGGACTACAGTAAGGCGATCGGACTTGATTCGAGCGACGCCAATGTTTTTTACAACCGCGGTAGTGCCTATGCTGAGCAGCACCAATTCGACCGTGCCATTCGAGACTACGACCGGGCAGTCAGACTGGCTCCTAATTTTGCCCAAGCCTTTGTGAACCGTGGCTTCGTCTACGCGATAAAGGGTAACTACAATCGGGCGATCGAGGATTTTGATCAGGCACTAGCACTCATCCCTAACTCCGCCCATGCCCTGTTCAACCGCGGGATCGTGAAGATGAGGAAGGGCGATCGAATGGGCGGCAGCGCCGATATTGCACAGGCGAAGCTGCTGGACCCCGGCCTTGGCAATTGAGCTGGGACCGGGCGGAATCATCTTTCGTCAAGTTCAGAAGGCCGCTCGCTGCCGCTCGGAAATTGCCGCGCCCATCAAGTGTTCCAACTCCTGACAGGGCGGCTCCTGACAGGGCGAGCAAAGCCAGGTAACGAAGTCGTTGTTGGCAAAATGTGCCTGCTCGCCTATGGACAGCGCACGTGATGATGATCACAAGGTCGTGAAATCTCAGCGAAATTCGCCCAAAATGCGTCAGTTTACAGACGAACTTGACCCTCGAAGGCGGAATATCCATCTAGCATTCGGCTGCCTCAGTCGTTATTGTCGAAACCAATGTTGGCAGAGAAGATGCGTCGCCTCTTTGTGATGTTCCTGGCCCTCGCGCTCACCGCGGGGTTGGTGGCGCATTCCGTTCCGATGAGCAACTTGGGCGCTCACGGTGCTCCCGAGATGACGGGCATGGCGATGGCCATGGGCGGCGCCACCGACATGCCGATGCCTTGCAAAAGCGACGGATGTGCCGGCGACGAAAAGAGCCTTATGCCGGCAGCCTGCGCCGCATTTTGCAACAGCGTAGCTGCGTCGCCAGTTTTGCCCATCCTTTTCGATGCGGTTCCCATCGCCACCATGTGGCCTCCCAAAGGTACCGCTTTGACTGGTCTCACCGGTCCTCCCGATCCCTATCCTCCTAGACCCATCCGCATGAGCTGAGGCGCGTCGCCTTCCGGCGAAGCGGCCTTACCGCGCGTGCAGCGCGCACGCTCGAAGCTTGCGTGGAGTTTCACGAGTGCGCGACGCACTTCGAATCTAGGTTCGGGACGGTTTTTCAATGCCCTTCATGGTTAGTCCGGCGCTTAGCCGCCGTTCATTCCTCGTTGGCGCCGCCAGCGTCACGGTAGCTGTGCCGATATCAGATTCATCGGAATTGCCAGTGACGCCGCTCTGCGGGGCGAGCTCTGCATTGCCTGCGTCGCTTCCCGGTTCCGCCGCCGGGTTACAGCCGGCCAAAGAGTTGAGATTGGCTGCTGTACCCGCTCAGTGGCCACTTGTCGGCAACCGTAATCCCGACACAGATGTCTGGAGTTATGACGGCCGCGTCCCTGGCCCAGAGATCCGGGTACGGCAGGGCGAGCCTGTCCGCATCACGGTCGAGAACAAGCTCGAGCAGGACACCACCGTTCACTGGCACGGCATCAGGCTCCCCATCGCCATGGACGGCGTTCCGGGTTTGACACAGCCGCCGATCCGGCCCGGCGAAACCTTTGTTTACGAATTCACGCCGCCCGATGCAGGCACGTTCTGGTATCACCCGCACGCCAATAGCCTGCAGCAACTCGGGCGCGGCATGGCCGGCGCCCTGATCATCGAGGAACCGAACCCCGTACCTGTCGATCGCGACATTGTCTGGCTCCTCGCCGACTGGCGGCTCCGGTCAGACGCGCAGATCGCCTCGGGCTTTGGCAACCCCATGGAAGCAGCGATGTCCGGCCGTATTGGCAACACCGTCACGGTGAATGGGGCAGCGTCGGAGGGAGTGCGGGTGCGGGCCGGCGAGCGCATCCGCCTGCGCCTTATCAATGGTTCGCTTGCGCGTATCATGGCGCTTCGCTTCGAAGGCCACCGGCCCATGGTGGTGGCCTTCGATGGCCAGCCCTGCGATCCGCATGAGCCGGAGCGTGGCCGCGTGCTCCTCGGTCCCGCCATGCGCGTTGACGTTGTCCTCGACATGCAGGGCGAGCCGAGGCGGAGCTACCAGGTGATCGACGACTTCTATGAGGGCCTTTCCTATTGGCTCACACAGCTCGCTTACGAAGACAAGTCGCCGGTTCGGGAACATCCGTTGGCAGGCTCGATCGCTTTGCCGAGGAATCCTCTACCGGAGCCTGACCTCGCCGCCGCCGGACGACATCTACTGGTGCTGCAAGGCGGTATGATGAGCGGAGGTGGCATGGGCGGCATGGGCATGCAGGGGATGAGCCACGACGCCACCTGGGCAATCAATGGACATTCGATGACTGGCGACGGCCACGCCAGCATGGCTCCGCTTCTGACACTCAAACTCGGACGAAGCTACGTGCTGACGATTCGTAACGAGACCGCGTTCTGGCATCCGGTGCATTTCCACGGCCATGTGTTCCGGCTGTTGAGCCGCAACGGATCGTCCGTTCCCCATCGGCAATGGGCCGACACTGTCCTGTTGCCGCCGAAGGAGACCGTTGAGGTGGCCTTCGTCGCCGACAATCCCGGCGACTGGATGCTGCATTGCCATGTCACGGATCATCAGGTGTCGGGCCTGATGACCGTACTTCGCGTCGCATGAACCCCAACCTCAAGATGGAGAATTGAGATGAAAAGACGAACCTTCTGCCTTGGCGCACTCTTGACCGCCGCCGCACCTGCGCTTCCGGCCATCTCCGAGCCAATCCACGGGACGCTCTACAAAGATCCGCAGTGCGGCTGCTGCGAAGGCTATGCCGCCTATCTCCGCCAAAACGGCTTCGCGATCGATATCAAGCCCACCCATGACCTCGCCGAGATCAGCCAGAAAGCGGGCGTGCCTTCGCAGTTGCAGGGCTGCCATACGATGTTCCTGGGCGATTACGTCGTCGATGGCCACGTCCCTGTGAACGTGATCCGCAAGCTGTTGTCGGAACGCCCCCAAATTGCCGGCATCACGCTGCCTGGCATGCCCACGGGATCGCCCGGCATGACCGGCTCGAAGGTGGCGCCGTTCACGATTTACGCTGTCACCAAGACCGGCGCAGCGCCCACGGTGTATGCCGTCGAATGATCGAGCGCTCTCCAAGCGGCGGGTACCGATGTCAATTGCCGAGCAACGGGTAGCAGAAGGGGTCATACCGGTGTCCATCGATCGCGGCGGGATCGAGACCGTGCGGAAATTCTACACGGAGATCGGCGTACGCAATGTTGGAATCTACATCGACTCGTCCGGCAAGGTGCTGCAAGGGCTCGGGGCGGTCGGATTGCCCACGACGCTGCTCATCGATCGCGCGGGACGCGAGATTGGCCGGATCGTCGGTCCCGCCGAGTGGGATGCACCGGAGATCGTCGGGTTCCTGACGCCCTTCATCTCCGAGCCGGATGACGCTGCTCAACGCCATGCCGGAAACGGTGAGGATGCCGCCGCTGCGCCTCAGCGCGATGGGGCCGGTGGGCTGCTACTCGCGTTCCGATGGCTGAAAGCGCTGTTCCTGAAATGATCATCAGAGGAGACACGCATGACGGCTTCTGACACGACCAAAACGACTGACCTGTCACCGACGCGCGGCCGGTTGCACTTCGCTCGCCCCTATCTTGGCAATCGATGGGTGCTTTTGCTGCTCGGTGGTCTCGTGCTGGTCATTGGCCTTTCCCTCAATTGGGGCTGGCTGGTGGCTGTCGGCGCCGCGCCCGTTATCCTGTCGCTGGCGCCATGCGCCATCATGTGCGCCGTTGGGCTGTGCGGCATGAAAATGATGGGCGGCGCCAAGTGATGCGACACCAGCCGGGCACACCTTCGCAGACACTCGGCCGCTCAACAAAGGAGAATCGTTCATGCGCAATGTCAGACGAATGCTTTCACTTGCTGCCGTTTCCATTGCTGTGCCGGCAGTGGCGCCAGCGCTCTACGCCCAGGAGCGTCACGGACCGTCCGGCTCGATGATGCGGGGCGGCATGATGGGAATGGGGCACATGATGCGCGGCATGAGCCGGATGATGGATCACTGCACCGCCATGATGCAGGGCAGCGGCGGCGAGCGCCCTAACGAGCAATGGCGCAACCGCGCGCCGACCAGGAGAGAGTGACGGGATCGGCGAACCGTCGCTGATCGGGCGTGCTGGCCGCGGGATGATGAGGACGAAGGAAGCATGTGCCGCCACATAGAGAAATTCTGGTCAGAGGGGAATTCTAGATGACGAACAAATCCAACAGCCATCAATGGAACACGCTGCTCGTCAAAATCAAAGGCATGCACTGTGCGAATTGCGAGGTCTTGATCGAGAGAAAGTTTAAGAAGATCGCCGGCGTTCGCCACGTCAGAGCAAGCCATTCTTCCGGTACTGCTGAAATCGTCGCCTATGGCAACCTCGATATCACTGCGCTGCATCGGGCAATAGCTGACGACGGATATACCGTCTCGGGCATATCCGAACAAACCACGCGGGACTCCGAAACCAAGAACACCCGTCGCGATTTCGTCGAGATCGGCGCGGTGTTTCTCATTCTTGTCGCGCTCTACGTCATCCTGCAACAGCTTGATCTTCTGCCCGATCGTCTTGCCGTTCCCAATAACATCAGCTACGGCCTCGCCTTCCTGATCGGTGTCGTTGCTTCGATTTCGACCTGCATTGCCGTCACGGGTGGTCTCCTGGTGGCGGTTGCGGCAAAATACAACGCCGCCGGCAGACATTTGAGTCGCTTCCAATCGTTCAGGCCGCATATCTATTTCAATGCCGGGCGGATCATCTCCTACACGCTCCTGGGAGGCGCCATAGGAGCGCTCGGCTCGACATTCACGCTTTCTGCGGAAGCGAATGGGCTCCTCATCCTTGTCGCCAGTGGCGTGATGATCGTGCTCGGGCTGCAGATGCTCAATCTATTCCCGTCCCTCAAGCTGTTTCAGCCCAGAATGCCGAAGTTCCTCGCGCACAAAATTCACGATCAAGCCGAACGGAACACAAAGGGCGGCGCTTTCATCCTCGGCGCGGCCACCTTCTTTCTGCCCTGCGGATTCACCCAGGCCCTTCAGCTTTACGTTCTTGCACAAGGAAGCTTCACGACGGGAGCGCTGACCATGTTGGCGTTCTCACTGGGCACCTTGCCGGCGCTCCTGTCGCTCTCGGCCATGTCGAGCTTCGCGACAGGAGGATTCCAAAAGTACTTCCTGAAAGTCGCGGGCGTTGCAGTGGTCATACTCGGCTTCTTCAACATTCAAAGCGGTCTGACGCTCGCCACCGTTAGCGGCGGCACGTCTACGTCCGTCGTCGGTGAGATACAGCCGGCGGCCAGGCCGGCCGAGCAAACCGTACCGGTGGTCGATGGCAAGCAAATCGTCGACATGAAAATCGTCGGGTATACCTATCAACCTCACCGGTTTTTCGTGACACAGGGGCTGCCGGTCGAGTGGCGAATTGATGCGAGCCTCGCCGCCGGCTGCGGCCGCATCCTCATTGCGCCCAAGGCCAGGGTGCGCAGAATGCTGCCGTCCGGTATCACCGTCGTTACATTTACCCCCGAGGAGCCGGGCGACATCCGTTTCAATTGCGGCATGGGCATGATGACCCGTGGTGCCGCGATCACGGTGCTTCCGAAGGAGAAGTTGGCGGAGAGCCAGCCGGTCATGGAAAAGACGGCGGCACAGGCGGGAGTTGCACCGTTTTCCGCAAAGCAGCGCGACGAGATCGAACGCGTTACCAGGGACTATCTCATCCATCATCCCGAGGTCCTCCAGGAGGCGATCGCCGAACTGGAAAAGCGTCAGCGGGTGGCCGATGCGGAGGCGCATCAGGCGGCGGTCAAGGACAACGCCACGACCTTGTTCAGCTCGTCCCGGCAAGTCGTCCTCGGCAACCCGCAAGGCGATGTCACCATGGTCGAGTTCTTCGACTACAATTGCGCATACTGTAAGCGCGCGCTCTCCGACATGGTCGACCTGTTGAAGACCGATCCCAAGCTCAGGATCGTGCTCAAGGAATTTCCGGTGCTGGGCGAAGGGTCAACGGAGGCGGCGCAAGTCGCAGTCGCCGTGCGCATGCAGGATACGACCGGCAAGAAGTACCTGGAATTCCACCAAAAGCTTCTCGGCGGCCGCGGTCAAGCTAACCGCACCCGCGCGCTCGCGGTGGCCAAGGACGTCGGCCTCGACATGGCGCAACTTGAGAAAGATATGGCAGGCGACGAGGTGAAGGCCACGATCGCGGAGAGCCTGAGGCTTGCCGAATCCCTCGGCATCAATGGCACGCCTAGCTATGTGGTCGGTTCGGATGTCGTGGTCGGCGCCGTGGGATTGGATGCGCTTCGCGAAAAGGTCAGCGCGGTGCGCAAGTAAGGGGCGTTGACCGACCGCTCGACTGGAGGCTTCTCGATGAAAACGGCGACATTCGACATTTCAGGAATGCACTGCGCCTCCTGCGCGGCGCGCAACGAACGGACGCTCAAGAAACTCACCGGCGTTCTCGACGCGAGCGTCAATTTCGCGACCCACAGCGCCCGCGTCGTGTTCGACGATGCCGTCGTATCCATCAGCACGGTTTATGATGCGGTCATCGAAAATGGCTACGAAGTGCTCAAGCCTGAGTTCGCCCGTGACCACAAGGAACAGGCCCGGCGCGAGCTGCAATCGGCAAGACAGCGGGCCTTTCTAGCACTGCTGTTCGCCGTACCGACGGCCGCGTTGGCGATGCTGAATGTCGAGCTGCCGTGGGTCTTTTTCAATCACAACGCGAGCGTTTGGCTCCAGGCAATGTTGAGCGCCGTGGTGGTTCTCGGCCTCGGCTGGCAGTTTCACGCCGGCATGTTGCGGCAGGCCCGTAATGGGGCGGCCAACATGGATACGCTCATTTCGCTGGGGACGCTCGCAGCGCTCTTCTACAGCCTCTGGGCCATGTATGGCGGCGAGCGCCATCTGTATTTCGAAACCGGCGCCGTGATCGCCGCACTCATCCTGCTCGGGAGATACTTCGAGGCGAGAAGCCGCGGCCAGGCCAGCGAGGCGATCGAGAAGCTCCTCGAGCTTGGCGCCAAAACGGCCCACGTCATCAGAGACGGGAGGGACCACGATGTTCCCATCGATGACGTTGCGGTCGGCGACATCCTTCTGGTCAAGCCGGGCGAGAAAGTCCCGGTCGATGGCAAGATCGTCGATGGCAGCACCAGCATCGATGAATCGATGCTCACGGGCGAAAGCATGCCGGTGAGTAAGGCCAAAGGCGACGATGCATTCGGCGCCACCATCAACGTCGGCGGCGCCTTTCAGATGCAGGCAACGAAGGTCGGAGAGGACACGACGCTGGCGCAGATCGTCAGGATGGTGGCCGAAGCCCAGGTGAATAAGGCGCCGATCCAGAAGCTCGCCGACCGGATTTCCGGGATCTTCGTCCCGATCGTGCTCGGCATCGCGCTACTCACGGCCGTGGGATGGTATGTGATCACGGGAGACGTTGCACAAAGCTTTGTTCCAGCTGTGGCCGTGCTGGTCATCGCCTGCCCATGCTCGCTGGGGCTTGCAACGCCGACGGCCATCATGGTCGGAACCGGTTTGGGAGCGAGACGCGGAATTCTGATCAAGAATGGAGAAGCCCTGGAAAGGGGCAAGAAAATCGACGTGGTGGTCTTCGATAAGACCGGTACGCTTACGGAGGGCAAGCCTAAGGTTATCGACATTCTCGTCTGCACAGCGCAAATCAGCGCCGACGACGTGCTCGCTCTCGCTGCCAGCATCGAAAGGCTCTCGGAACACCCCTTGGCCCAGGCCGTCGTAAGTGCCGCCCGGGTGAAAAATCTGCCGCTCAAGGAGGTCAGCGAATTCGTCAACATCGCCGGAAAAGGCGTACGCGGCAGGATCGAAGACGCCGCCATAACGGTCGGAAGCTTCCGCCTGTTGCTGGAACATGGCATTCCGCTGACGTGCCTTTTCAAATCGATGGAGAAATACGCGGCCGACGCAAAGACCATCATTGCGGTCGCGTCCGATGATAAGATGGTCGGTCTGATCGCGGTCGCCGACAGTTTGAAGGAGGATGCAGCGCGAGCGATCGAGCGCCTGCGCGCCGAAGGCATCGAGACGGTGATGATCACCGGCGATAATCGCCGGACCGCAGAAGCGATAGCCAAGGAGACCGGCATTGATCGCGTGTTCGCCGAGGTTCTGCCACAGGACAAGGCGAACAAGGTACGAGAGCTTCAAACGGGCGGGCGGCGGGTTGCGTTTGTGGGCGACGGTATCAACGATGCCCCCGCCCTGGTGCAGGCGGATCTCGGCATCGCGATCGGGACGGGCACCGACATCGCCATCGAAGCCGGAAACATCGTGCTGGTGAAGGGCCATCCGTTGAAAGTTATCGAGGCGCTCCGGCTTTCCCGGCTGACCTTCAAGACGATCAAGCAGAACATGTTCTGGGCGTTCTTCTACAACGTGGCCGCGATTCCGCTGGCAGCGCTCGGGCTCTTGAATCCCATGATCGCCGCCGCCGCCATGGCTGGGTCGAGCCTCAGCGTGGTCGGAAACAGCTTGCGGATCAAAAGGCAGAAGCTCTCGTGACGTGGCTTCGGCGTACGTTTCTTTTGTCCCCAGGATGCAAGTTCGACGGTGCTGCTTTGGCAATTCGGCGCTGTCAGCGTGTTGTCGGCGCTCGCTGTCTGCGCGGGTCACCAGGTATTGAAGGACAGACCGAAAGCACTCCGGACATGATCGACATATCGCAGACCAGCATGATTGCCGCGTTGGCGGCCGGCATTATTTCCCAATCGGTGATCCGATAAGTGAGCTCACACAGAAGGAGACGATGATGCACTGCCTTGTTCATATGGCACTTGCGGCTCTCGTTATATCGACTGTGGTGTCGCCGGCATCGGCGGCCAACGGAGACTCTGGCCGCGGCCAGCGCCTCTTCAATGCGTGCGCGCCATGCCACTCTCTGGAGCCCGATCGGAACATGACGGGTCCGAGCCTGGCGCAGCTGTGGAATCGCAAGGCCGGCGGTTTGCCGAGCTTTGAGCGCTACTCGGCCGTTCTGAAGTCATCCGGCATTGTCTGGGACGACAAGACGCTGGACCAATGGATCACAAATCCGCAGCATCTTATCCCCGGCAATCAGATGACGTTTCAGGGCCTCAAGAATCCGCAGCAACGCACGGACTTGCTGGCGTTCCTCAAAGGGGCAACACAGCCGGGGTCGGCGCAATCAGCTCAACAACGCGGCCAAATGGGCAGCGGCGATCCCAGCCTCAAGGCGCTCGATCCAGAGGATCGTGTTCAAACCATCAGCTATTGCCGCGATACGTATCGCGTGACCACCGCAGACGGAAAGACGCACGCCTTTTGGGAGCGCAATCTTCGGCTCAAAACCGACAGCAGCAGCAACGGCCCCTAGAAGGGCGCCCCCGCGCTTCTGGGCGCCGGGATGATGGGGGACCGCGCCGACGTCATCTTCGCTGCGCCCGAGGAGATTAGCGGATTCATCAAGCCGGAGTGTTAGGGAGTCGGGTCCTCCCGCACAGGGCCGTCCTCTGATCGTTTCTCGACGGTGCTTCCGGATTGTCTTGGTTCAACCTGCCTCCATCCTGCGAAACGATACCCGTGTCCCGTCACGGTTTCGATCGAAGGCGCGAACGTACCAAGCTTCTTACGCAACAATCGGATCACCGCCTCGACTTTATTCGAACCCGCGAGGGGCGTATTCCAGATTTCTGCAAGCATCTCGTCGCGGGTCACCACGCGTCCCTTCGCAGCTATCAGCGTCCGCATCACCCTGTACTCCAGACGTGTCGTGGGCTCGCGCCGCCCCTCCAAGATGAGCTCGCGATTGTCCCCATCGAGCCGACAGCCGGATACAAACGTCGGGGACGATCCTGAGCTCGGCGCTTCTTTGCCAGCAAGGAACGAATGCACCAACTCGGCGATTGCGTCGCCATCGATCCACGGCAGGTGAACCTTGCCATCCAGTACCATCAACCGCGCGTGCGGCAGCCCCGCGGCCAGCCGTCTTCCCGCTTCGAGCGGTATTGTTCGATCCTCACGACGGTGAATGATCAGCGTCTCTGTGTGCATGTGTGGGAGCACTTGCAACGCGGTCATCGCACCGCTCAATCGCAACAGCTCTGCCGCCTTCGGTGGGCTCGCCCACTCACGCTGGTTACGCGAAAAGGCTTCGAAGTCTTCCGGTGATGCATCGGGCAGGAATCTCGCGGTGAGGGCGTCGGAGCCGACCCCCCAGTGCGCGATCACAAGGTCGGCGAGGACATCCAGCAGCTTCGGCGCGGCGATGTCGGCCCCGCTGCCGTACGATCCGTAGAGACACAACCGACGGATCCGATCCTGATGTTCGGCCGCATAGGTGAGGGCAACGGGTCCGGCGCATGACACGGCGAACAGCGAGAACTGAGTGTCGCCGAGCGTATCGGCGAGCCTTGTGAGCAGTGACACCTCCGCCGTTTGCGTTCGTGGCGGAACCTCTCGATCACTCAGGCCGGTACCCGGACGGTCATAGCGTACGACCCGAAACCCAACCGCCAGCCGAGTGAAAAAGCGGCGGAATCCCGGATGCTCCCAATCCCGCTCGATGTGGCTGACCCACCATGCTGGGCAGAGGATGAGCGGCCCCTCACCGACGACCGCGTAGGCCACGCGCGCGCCGCTCGCATCGCGAATGAAACGAATGGCCTGTGCTTCCGGCATTGATCCTCCTCCCGATTTCTCACGCGATTCTCACGACAATCTCATCTGTTCTTCAAGCACTGGACGGCAGGCTCCTCTATGGACTTAGCGCAATCGCTTGATCCAGGTCACGTTTCGCCCAGTCATCAATGACGACTTGCACGGGGCGCGGAGTGGATTGCGAAGTCGGCGGAGGGGTTCATGATGATGGATATGAGTGCGATGGGCACCAGCGTGCTGGTCGCGATGGGGATTTATCATCTTGCCATTTTCCTCTTCGCAGTGCTTGGGACAGCGGCATCGATCAAGTATCTGCGTTCCTGATTTTCGGACGGCACTCACGTTCGTGGTCAGGGTGATCACTTCGGCTGGTCTGCACCCAGGGGGGAGCTGATGCTGTGGAGGAAGGGAACCAAGTTGGACAAGTTCTTCGTTGGTCTGCCTGCGGGCGCGGGACTGACCACAGTTATTCTTCATCAGGCTAGAGCGTACGAGTGGTTCCAATCGACCGGAATTTGCTCCAGCAACACTCGTCCCTATCTGGCGCTTGCCATCACCCTATATCCGGTGACTACACCGGCTGCGCAACTCGCGGTACTCGCAGCCGCAGTCGCGGTGCTCAATGGGTTTCTCATTTGGAGCATGCGAGCGACCTCCGCGTCGTTCTTCCGGGGCGTGCTCGCAGGTAACGGCCTCGTACTCAGCGTCGATATCATCTGGGTCCATTGGATCTTCGGCCTTCACCACCTGACAAACACGCAAATGGACCTCGTCCTTGAGCCCCTGCTTGTCCTCGTCGGTCTCGTCTTCCTGTGGTTTGCGATCACGCGCGAGCGCCGCCAAGCCAGATAGCGGTGGTCATCTTCTTGTCGTTCAGCTCGCGCATTGAACGAACCCGCTGCGCGGGAGTAGTGGCGCGGCGCTAACAGCGCGGTCGGTATTCGCGTGGGCAAACCCATCGCGCGTTTCTCAACCCTGCTTTCTGAACGTTGCCTCCGGCTACGGCGAGTGGAAAACGTCTATATGGACGTTGTGAAGGAAGGTCATCGAAGCCGTGAAGGCAAATGCTGCGTAATTGGCGCTCCCTATCTTGGCCGCGTCATCCGCGAGATCACCCGGCAAAATCGACGGCGATCGCTGGTCGGAGACCAAGTTCGCGTGGCTGCTGAACCTCGCACGCAACCGGGCTACATTCAAGCTGAGACGCGCCTCCTCGCCCACCAGAACGCGACTGACGGTACGATGAGCCACTGTGCCAGCGGCGCCAAGCCCGATCCAAACGGCGGCACCCGCGGCATCCATTCGGAATATGACCAGCTCCCGCGGACTTCCACGTTCACCCATTCACTGAAAATCGTGTAGGCGAACCCCGCAGCGACGGCGATCATCGCGACAGTTCTATACCGACTAAGCGGCCAGTTTTCGCCGCCCGCAACCGCCAAGGTCCCCATGAGCGCAGCTCCGGCGATCAATATGTCCCCTCCGGTGCAATGCACGGCCGCGAAGACGATCTCTCCCGGGGTGCCGGTCCGCCAGATCGTATAGAGCGGCAGCTGGGCAAACTCCCAGATAAGGTGCCTGCTGCGATCACGAGGAGGTAATGACGAAGAAGCGACAGCCATCCGCGGCTTGAAGAGGCGAATGAAGCCGATCCCTGCTCGCCCCTCCGTTCAGTTGGACGCTCATGCATATTTCGCCCGCCCAGTCGTCCACCGCCTGTCCGATTGCGAACGCGCAGGCATGACGATGCACCTCGGTTGCAACATTTTAAGCACGCCTTTTCCTCACGTCGACCCGTTTACGCGTTGGCGACAAGGCCTCAATGATGCGACAGTCGGCTATGACATTGCGCCCGCACTGATCGATGACCGTGCTGAGTTCGCGGCGCATGGCATTGAGGTCAGCAATCTTTCGTTCAACTTCGGCCAGGTGTTGGCGCGCAATCGCGTCAACGCGCGCGCAGGATCGGCTCCGCTCGTCGGCCAAGCTCAAAAGCTCGCGCACCTGCTCGATGGAAAATCCCAAATCGCGCGCCCGCCTGATAAAGCTCAATCGTCCCAAATGTTCTGCCCCGTAGATGCGGTAGTTCCCGCTCGTCCGACGAGGCGCCGGCAGGAGCGCGATGCGCTCATAGTAGCGGATCGTTTCAATCTTCGTGTCGGTCTTCTTGGCGAGAGCCCCAATGGTGAGCACTGTTTCCGGCATGCGGTTGACCCTGTAGTTGCTACAGGGTCTATATAGAGGGTCACATCGAACAGGTCGAGGTGACTCAATGGGCATGCCGGAACTCGCAACTCCCCGGGCGACAGCCCTGAAAATGCGCGTTGAGGGCATGGATTGCGGCGCCTGTGCCCTCAAGATCGAGAACGCGCTCAAGCGTCTGCGCGGCGTCAGCGATGTCAGCGTCAATTACGGCATCGAGACCTTGACGCTCCGCATCGATCAAGATCGTATTTCGTTGGGTGCAGTGGAGCAGCAGATCCGAGCTCTCGGCTATGCGCCGAAGGTCTTGGATGGCGCCAGCGTGGCCGTCTCGAAGGGCGAGGAGAATGTAGACGCGAGGTCCTGGTTGCGCAGCCGACAAGGCAGACGCGTTGTCGGAACCGGGTCGGCGCTTGCGGTCGCGTGGCTTATCGCACACTTGGATTCCAACCTTTCATACTGGGGCTATGTCGTCGCGGCGCTGATCGGACTCGCACCGTTGGCACGCCGGGCTTTGGCGACGGCCGTCACGGGGACGCCGCTCTCCATCGAAATGCTCATGACCATAGCGGCGAGCGGCGCCATCGTGATCGGCGCGGCTGAAGAGGCGGCAGTGGTCGTGTTCCTATTCGCGGTTGGTGAGTTGCTGGAGAACGTCGCTGCTGGTCGCGCACGGGAGGGTATCCGTTCGCTGATGGACCTGGTGCCACGCACTGCGCAGGTCCAGGAGGGCGACCAGGTCCGCGAGGTGCCGGTCGAGCACCTGTCGATTGGTGACGTCATCTTAGTCCGGCCAGGCGATCGTGTGCCGTCGGATGGCGACATTATCGACGGCGCATCCGAGGTGAATGAAGCGCCGGTGACCGGCGAGTCGATCCCCCTCCCCAAAAGCGCCGGAGACGCGGTCTTCGCCGGCTCCATCAACGCCAACGGGATGCTTCGGGTCCGCACCACCCGCACTGCGCAGGACAACACCATCGCGCGCATCATTCATCTGGTTGAGGAGGCGCAAGGCTCCAAGGCGCCGACCGCGCGGTTCATTGACCGGTTCTCGAGCTACTACACGCCAGCGGCTATTGCTGCGGCCGCGCTCGTCGTTGTCCTGCCGCCCTTGGTGTTAGGCGCGGACTGGTCCACTTGGATCTATCGCGGGCTTGCGACGCTGCTGATCGCATGTCCCTGCGCTCTCGTGATTTCCACCCCGGCGGCGATCGCCGCCGGACTCGCGGCAGGGGCGCGTCGCGGGCTCCTCATCAAGGGCGGCGCAGCCTTGGAAACCCTCGGCAGGGTGGCAACCGTAGCCTTTGATAAGACCGGTACGCTCACTCTCGGGGAGCCGCAGGTGACGGACATCGTCGCTCTCGAGGGCACGGAGGATAGTGTCCTCGCGCAGGCGGCGGCAGTCGAGCTGGGATCGAGTCACCCCCTCGGCCGCGCCATTTCTGCGGCCGCTCGCAGCCGCGGTCTCACGATCCCCCCGACTTTTGGCGGCTCGACGGTCCTACCGGGCAAAGCGGTTCAGGCCAGGCTACGCGCCGGCTTCTTCGTTGTCGGCTCGCCGCGTTACGCGGCCGAACTTGCGACGATCCCGAGCGAAGTGTCTGACAGCATCCTCGGGTTTGAATCCCAGGGCAAAACGGTGGTCATCCTGCTCGCAAAAGATCGTATCGTCGGCCTGATCGCGCTTCGCGACGAACCTAGGGTGGACGCGCGTGCTGGCATTGCGCGCCTCAGGGCGCTCGGCGTCAGGACCGTCATGCTGACCGGCGATAACCAGCGAACGGCCGACGCCATCGCGCGGGCGCTTTCGCTTGAGACTCGGGCTGGCCTCCTGCCCGACGCCAAGCTGGAGGCCATTGCGGCGCTGAGGAGCCGGGGCCCTGTTGCCATGGTAGGGGATGGCATCAATGACGCACCGGCACTCGCCGCCTCATCGGTCGGTATCGCCATGGGCGGCGGTACTGACGTCGCACTTGAAGCCGCCGATGCTGCACTTCTGAAAAATCGGGTGCAGGGGGTAGCCGAAATGGTGGAACTCTCCCGCGCCACGCTGCGGAACATCTGGCAGAACATTACCATCACGCTCGGCCTCAAGATCGTATTCCTCGCGACGACGTTGCTCGGCGTGACATCCCTGTGGATGGCCATTCTGGCCGACACTGGAGCAACGGTCATCGTGACCGCCAACGCGCTACGGCTTCTTCGCGTCCGAACCCCCATTTCAAGGGAGTAGGCCATGTTCGGTCGCTTGCCGCTCTCGATTATTGCCCTCCTCGCCGGCATCGCGCTCGCAAGCTTTATTCCGGGGCTACCGCAATGGGTGCGCACGATTGCAACCTTTCATTCAATCTCAGCGGAACAGAGCCGAGAACCCAGCTCCGAAGAAAACAGAGTGAGGGCCGAGACACGCGACGAGCAGCAGGGCAGGATCAGGCTGACCGCAGAAGAGGTCGAGGCGGCTGGCATCGAGGTGGCCCCAGCGCAAAGCGGGACCATTGCCCACCGAATCCTTGTCCCCGGCACGATCGTTCCACAGGGTAATCGCATCGCTCATGTCGCAGTCAAACTGTCCGGCATCGTGGCCGAGCTGCGCAAGAATCTTGGCGACATGGTCGACAAGGACGAGGTGTTGGCCATCCTGGAGAGTCGGGACGTTGCCGATGCGAAGAGCGAGTATCTCGCAGCGCGGCTGACGGATGATTTGCAGCAGGATCTGTTCGAACGGGACAAGGCGCTGTGGAACAAGAAAATATCCACCGAGCAGCAATTCCTCCGCTCACGCAACCAAGCCGCCAATGCGAAGATGCGCTTCGACATTGCACGGCAGAAGCTGTTCGCTCTCGGTCTGACTGAAGCAGAGATCGCCGCCTTACCCAACGAGCCGGAGGCGACGCTGCGCCGTCAGGAAGTTCGGTCGCCGATAGCCGGCCGTGTCGTCGAACGCAAGGTCGAGCTTGGGGTCGCAGTGGGACGCGACCAACTCGAAACCGAGTTGTTCGTGATCGCCGATCTTCAGTGCACCTGGGTGGATCTCGCGGTAAGCCCGGCAGACTTGCCGCTCATCCGGGAGGGCCAATCCATCTCCGTCACGTCTCGCGCCATCTCCGCAAAAGCCGAGGGCAAGGTCGTGTTCATCAGTCCTATGCTCGATAGGGAGACGCGCACAGCGCGCGTGATTGCCGAGATCGAAAATAACGACGGTCTCTGGCGACCTGGCTCCTTTGTGACTGCAGCGATCGCGTTTGAGGAGCAGGCGGTCCCGCTCGTGGTGCCGGCAACCGCCATTCAGACCCTCGGCAACGAGCAAGTCGCGTTCGTGCGCACGGAAGAAGGGTTTGCCAAGCGCCGGCTGATCCTTGGCCAGAGTGACGATTCCGCAATCGAAGTTCTCTCGGGGCTTCGCTCGGGTGAAATTGTTGCCGTGAGTAATACCTTTCCGCTCAAAGCGGAGCTCCTGAAGTCCCAGGCTGAGGATTGATCGTGAGATGCTCGAACACATCATCACATTCTCGATCCGCCGCCGCTTGCTCATTCTGCTCCTGACCTTTGCGGCAGCCCTATCCGGGTTTTGGTCGTTGACCAAGCTGCCGATCGACGCTGTCCCGGACATCACCAACGTTCAAGTACAGGTCAACGCATTCGCGCCGGCGCTATCTCCCTTCGAAATCGAAAAGCAGGTCACGTTTCCGATCGAAGTCGCGCTCTCGGGCACGCCCGGTCTCGAAAGCACGCGTTCGTTTTCCCGCAATGGCTTTGCCCAAATCACCGCGGTCTTCAGTGATAAGACCGATATCTTTTTTGCACGCCAGCAGGTCTCCGAGCGGTTGGTCGAGGCAAAGTCGAACTTGCCACCGGGAGCCGAGGTTGTCATGGGCCCGATTTCCACGGGTCTTGGCGAAGTCTATTGGTGGTCCGTCGAATATGTCCCGCCGCCAGACAGAGGGCAGATCCGAGACGGTGAACCTGGCTGGCAGAGCGACGGCGCCTATCTTACCCCTGAGGGGGATCGCCTGACCGATCCCTTGCAGCGCGTCGTCTACCTGCGCACTGTCCAGGACTGGATCATACGCCCACAGATGAAGACGGTTCCTGGCGTTGCAGGCGCCGATGCCATCGGCGGCTACGTCAAGCAGTATGTGGTCGAGCCTGACCCGGCGAGCCTCATAGGATACGGAATTTCCTTCAGCCAGGTCGCCAATGCGATCGAAGCCAACAACGTCAGCCGCGGGGCAAACTACATCGAACGCAACGGCGAAGGCTACGTCGTGCGGACGAGCGGTCGCGTCCAGCGGCTTGCTCAAATCGGCGATATCGTTGTCGCCACCCGGGCCGGCGTGCCGGTCCGGATCAAAGATGTGGCCAAGGTGACAGTAGGACACGAATTGCGGACCGGCAGTGCGAGTGTCAGCGGGCAAGAGGTCGTACTTGGCACCGTCCTCATGCTGGTCGGCGGCAACAGTCGAACCGTCGCGGCCGCAGCTGATATGAAGCTCAAAGAGATAAACCGGACCTTGCCGCCAGGAATCCGGGCCAGGCCTGTTCTCAATCGTACCGAGCTTGTCGACGCGACCATTCACACGGTGGTGACAAACGTCGGCGTTGGCGCCCTTCTTGTCGTATTCGTGCTCTTCCTGACGCTGAACAATTTTCGAGCTGCTCTCATTACGGCCATGGTCATTCCGATTACGATGCTGATCACCGCGACCGGCATGCTGCAGGGCAAGCTCAGCGCCAACCTCATGAGCCTGGGCGCGCTCGACTTCGGGCTGATCGTCGATGGCGCCATCATCGTCGTCGAGAACAGCTTGCGCCAGCTGGCGGAGCGGCGGCAGGCGCTGGGGCGTTCACTCACGTCAAGCGAGCGCCGGGACACGGTCGCCTTGTCCTCACAAGAGGTCATCCGGCCAACCGTCTACGGGCAAGCCATCATCATTCTGGTCTACGTGCCTCTCCTCAGCTTCGGCGGAGTCGAGGGAAAGACATTCCTGCCCATGGCGTTGACCGTCATCATCGCCCTGGTCGTAGCGTTCATTGTCTCCCTCACATTCGTGCCAGCCATGAGTGCGATTGCTGTGAGCGGGACGGTCCAAGAACGAGAAAATCGGCTCGTGCGGGGTCTCAAGCTGTTGTATCAGCCCGTGCTGGCTAACGTCGTGCGGTCGCCCGCGCCCATCATTATGGCGGCAATCGTACTGACCGCGGCGGCAGCTTGGTTGTTTACGCGCTTGGGGCAGGAATTCGTACCCGTGCTGGACGAGAAGCACATCTTGATGGAGGTGAAGCGCGTTCCGAGCACCTCGCTGTCCCAGTCGCAAGCGATGCAGTTCGCAAACGAAAAGCTCATCAGCAAATTCCCGCAGGTCGCGTTCGTGTTCTCCCGCAGCGGCACGCCGGATCTTGCGGCCGATCCAATGCCCGTGAGCGCCACGGACACCTACATCATCCTCAAACCGAGGGAGGAATGGCCGGACCCGGACTTGCCAAAGGATGATCTCGTCCGGGAAATCTCGGACAAAGCATCGCGGCTGCCTGGCAACAGGATCGAGTTTACGCAACCCATTCAAATGCGCTTCAACGAATTGATTGCCGGGGTGCGGGAGGATCTCGCCATAAAAGTCTTCGGCGACGAATTCGAGCCGATGCGCCACTCAGCAAATCAAATTGCCGGCATCCTTGCTGGCATTCGCGGCGCCACTGAGATCAAGGTCGAAGACGTGACTGGGATGCCGGTTCTGGAGATAGACGTCGATCCTGGCGAGATTGCGCGACGCGGCTTGAGCCTCTCAGCCGTCCAGGATGTTATCGGCGTCGCGGTCGGCGGGAGGACCGCTGGTCTGGTGTTCGAGGGCGACCGTCGTTTTCAGATCGTGGTGCGCCTCTCGGATCGGGAGCGTAACAGTGTCGAGACCCTGAAGAACCTGCCTGTGGCTCTTCCTGAAGCGAGTCCGGGCGCCAATGCGGCTACGGTTCCATTGCGCCAGCTCGCGGCGTTCCGGTTCTCTGAAGGTCCGAATCAGGTCAGCAGAGAGAGCGGCAAGCGGCGGGTCGTCGTAACCGCGAATGTACGCGGGCGCGACATCGGCTCTCTCGTGGACGAGGCGCAGGCGAAGATTGCCGAAGAGGTGAAGTTGCCGCCCGGGTATTGGTTGGCATGGGGTGGGCAGTTCGAGAATTTCGCCGCTGCACGGCAAAGACTCGTGATCGTAGTGCCGATTTGCTTCGCCTTGATATTCCTGTTGCTGCTCGGCTCTTTGGGATCCTGGCGCGACGCGCTTCTGGTGTACAGCGCGGTTCCCCTCGCGCTTACCGGAGGCGTTGCGGCTCTGTGGCTGCGCGACATGACGTTCTCGATCTCGGCTGCGGTCGGGTTCATCGCATTGTCCGGTGTCGCCGTGCTCAATGGCCTGGTGATGCTGACTTTCATCACGCAGCTGATCCAAGCCGGAGTGCCCAAGCACGAGGCAATCTTTCGAGGCGCGCTGACACGTTTGCGCCCCGTGGTGATGACCGCACTCGTCGCCTCGCTGGGATTCGTTCCAATGGCGATTGCCACGGGCACAGGTGCCGAGGTTCAGAAACCGCTCGCGACCGTTGTCATTGGCGGGCTGAGCACCGCCACCGTGTTGACGCTCTTAGTGCTGCCGGCCCTTTATGCGCGATTTTCGGGAGTGCCGATCAAGAACGCGGATACTTGATAGAGGCCGAGATTTCGAGTCACCGGACTATCGAAAGCGTGTCGTGGCGAGTTAGTGCTCAACAGCTCCGAACGAGGCTGTCGATGTTTCGCGGGCGCAAGGCACTTGAGCTTGGTCGGATCCGCCGTTTGCCGATGACGGATTCAATGCGGGGCAAGCGGGACTCAGTTTGATGACGGAACCTGTTGGCACTCGACCTGTTGCGCGTGATCGCATGCGACACCGAGCGCGACCGTCCCGTTCACCTGAAGCCGACCGGCGCCGGAACCTTAGCGTACAATTTCGGCTCGTCGCAGCACATATCTACTTTGTAGTGGGGCCTGATAAAAGCGTGTGACCCTCACATCACACTTGCGCGATTGACCTCATTCCTCCTTTCGGGCTCTCAATGAGAAGGACAATGGAAATTGGGGATGTCCGTCCGCGGGTGTCTCCTACAACAAGTTCCTTGCCAAGCTTGCCTCCGACCATTGCAAGCCCGACGGTCTCTTCGTCATCACGCCCACGATGGGGCCGAGCTTGTTGAGGCGCTCCTGGTGGAGCGATTTCATGGCGTCGGCCCGGCGACGGCCGCGAAAACGGAGGAGCTGGGGATTTTCACCGCGCTCGATCTACGGGCTAAGGACGAAGCCTTCCTGTTGGAGCATTTCGGGAAGGCGGGACGGCACTTCTACTGCATCTGCCGAGGCATCGACCTCCGGCCGGTTCTCCCAAATCGTGTCCGCAAATCGGTTGGGGCAGAGAACACGTTCTCGCGGGACCTAACGAGCCCTGACGACCTGAGAGCCGAACTCAGTCCACTGGTCGACAAGGTTTGGCACTATTGCGACAGCACCGGTGTGCGGGGACGAACGGTGACGCTCAAAGTTAAGTTCGCGGACTTCAAGATCATCACGCGCAGTCAATCGCCCTCACGCCGATTTCCAACCGCTCGATGTTGGCATCAATCAGCGCCGAGTTACTGGCGGCCCAGTTTCCGCTCCGGAAGGGAGTTCGTCTCCTCGGCGTGTCGCTTTCTTCGCTGTGCGTCGATACGGCAGACGTCGATACGCAAATGACTCTGGCGTCGGCGACATCGCTGCTCTGCCAAGTGCAGTCTATCAAAGCGATCCATTTTTGCCCGCGTAGGTTGATTCGCATCATGTTACTGCGATCGAACCGACGCTTCAAAGACGGTAAAGAGCATCGATATTGGAATAATCTCGAGAACAAGCGTTGCGCTGGTGGCAAGGTGGTGCAGCGGCAGGTGTTGTCTCTCGGCGAGATCAATGATGGTCAGTTCGAGGCTTGGTACCGACTGATCGAAGCCTTTGATGAAGGCAGCCGGCGGCACCGCCAGCTGGCGCTGTTTCCCGCCGATCGCGAGGTTCCGGAATGCGCCGATGGTTATGGCGTGCAGGTGCTGCTCGACGCGATGGAGTTGCACTGGCCGCGGCAGCAAGGCGCAACGCATCTGGGTCATGGATCGCAGCATTCCGACCGAGGAAGTGCTTGCCGAGATGCGCCAGGCCGATCCGCCCATCTCCTATCTCGTCGGCACGCCCAAAGGCCGGCTCTCCAAACTGGAGAAGGCTCTGCTCGGCCTGCCTTGGCACGCGGTGCGCCAGGGCGTCGATGTCAAACTGCTGCCGCATCCTTCGACAAGCGCTCAGGAGCAGGAGCTGTACGTGCTGGCGCAGAGCCACGCACGCATTCATAAGGAATACGCCATGCGACCGCGCAAGCTCAAGTGGCTATGGGCGCATCTCAAACAAATCGCGGCCATGGAGCTTACACGCGAGGAACTGCTCATGAAGCTCGGCGCCGCGCGCGCCAAAGCCAGAGCGGCATGGCGTTTGGCCCTCGCCCACGGTCCCGAATAGCGCCGACTTTGACGACGGCCATCGCCAATTCTTCCCTCTCACGTGTGATTCGAGAGCGTCCTACTGCGCAGATACGGCATAGCATCCGCCGTAAACTTGCGATGCCGGCTTATGCAGCAGCTTCGAGCTGTAGGGTGAACAAAGGCCAATCCGGTCGGGGGGATCGATGGTAGCGGACCCCCGATTTGAACCCCCGATTACGGCAGGCTGCGGCCCGCTCGAAAAGGCGCTCGCCGCGCAGGCCGCGCGGCACCTCATCGCAACCGGCATTTAGTCTAGCTTCCGTTACACCCCATGCGGAAACACACATCGCTTAGCAAGACGTTGGTCATGACCGCGGCCTTCCCTTGCCGTTCGCTTCGAACCAGCGGATCGATTCCATGAAACTAATCAGATCGCGCCGACAGAACAGCACCCCACGGCCCTCATCCTGAGGAGCCGTGCGCAGCATGGCGTCTCGAAGGACGGCCGCTGGCACGGCCTGCCCGTCGCCGTCCTTCGAGACGCCGACCTTCGGTCGGCTCCTCAGAGCCTGACCGAAAATTAAGCGGGTGATTCCGGCCCGGTTGTGATTCCTTCGTGTTTGCGATTCGACGAGGGGCACAACATGGCTTGGACCAAAACCACCCGCAAAATATATCGCCGCAAAGGGCTTCGCTATGCAAG
>WNFT01000151.1_pt1 | contig 54011 bp, 46 predicted proteins | sample 5400191 | NCBI WGS metagenome assembly WNFT01 (sample SAMN13153359, study PRJNA577476) | soil metagenome | isolation source: 80 cm saprolite under Madrone tree | place: USA:California | collected 2016-06-14 | reverse complement strand
TCGTCATTGTCGTCTCTGCTTACATTCAATACCACGGCAAGCCGTGGGGCGGCGTTGGCGGCGATCTCGGCGGCGCAAAAGTGAGTTTGGTCAGCGCCGCTGGAATCCCCATGCCGAAAGAATCCGTCGTCACTGAAAGCAAGGCGGTCGATCCAACAAAAGGCCTACACAAGGAAGAACCTCCCAAACCACCCGAGCCGAAAACCGACGCCACCAAAATCCCAAAATTCGAGAAAGAAAAGCCGCTTCCCCCTTCGCCCAAATCCAGAACTCTGGAGAATAAGACACCAGTTCACGAGAATGATGTCCCCTATGGCAAAGGCGGCAATCCTGATCTCCCCGCAGGCTACTCTGAAACCCCCGGTGCTGGTTCCAGCGGCGTCTCCGTTCAGGGCCAGGGCGGAGCCGATTTTGCCTCCCGCTATGGTTGGTACATCGAAGCGGTGAAGAACAGAATCTACAGCAACTGGCAACAGTGGACGATAGATGCCGCTGCACGCTCCTCCAGAACCATGCACTGCGCGGTCACGTTTACGATCAACCGGGACGGCACCCTGAAGGACTGGCATATTTCGGAGTCCAGCGGAAATACTTCGTACGACAATTCGGCGCTCCGCGCAGTGATGAGCTCGAATCCAGTAACAAAACTGCCGGGCGACTATGCGGGCGGTTATGTCGTAGCGACACTTGATTTCAATCCTCCGTCCATACGTTAAGGACGGAAATTCAAGTTTCTGAAATTAGCCATACTCTCGGAGGTGAGGGTGCAATCAAAGCTCAGAGGCCTTAGGTTATTCTTCTTCTTGATTCTCTTCGGTTTCTTCGGAACATCCGCGCACGCTCAGGATTGGTTTCGTACAGCAATCGGTATGGACGCCAACAAACCCCGCGTCGCCATCGCCGATTTCGCTCCCCGAGCGGACTCCGCCAAATCCCACTCCACCCTGTTCACTCAGATCGTCCGGGACGACCTCCAATTCAGCGGCATCCTCGAAGTCCCTAGCCCCAGTTTCTACCCTCCTCAAGCTCCCAGCGTCCCCGCCGAACTGAAGCCTGCCATCTGGATCGATCCTCCCACAAACGCCAATTTTCTTGGCTTCGGCAATCTCTCCGAATCCGCCTCCGAAGTCGCCATCGAGGCCTGGCTCTATGATGTTCGCAATCCATCTTCGCAAGCCGTTGTCGGAAAGGTGTATCGCGGCGCTCCCACGGATCTTCAGGTCCGCAAGTTCGCCCATCAATTTGCCGACGAAATCATCAGCAAACTCTCCGGCGGCCTGCCGGGCATCGCTTCCACGCAAATCACCTTCGTCAGCTCGCGTGGAGGCTCAAAGGAAATCTGGGTCATGGACTACGACGGCACCAACCAGCGCCAGCTTACTTCCCTCAAGTCGATTGCGCTCACTCCTCGCTGGTCGCCCGACGCTTCGCGCATCGCTTTCACGTGTTTCGCGCCCTCGGCCGGCCTCACCAGCGCGCAGATTTGCATGTATTCGATGGACACCGGCAAACTCATCTCCTTCCCTCGTTTCCGCGGAACTAACATCACTCCCGCATGGTCTCCGGACGGCACGCAAATCATCTTTTCATCTTCAATGCAAGGCAATCCCGAACTTTACGTCACCGATCCCGGCGGCGGCCGCCCCAAGCGTCTGACCACCGCGAACGGCGCCAGTATGTCTCCCAGTTGGAATCCGAAGACCGGCCAGACCGTCGCTTTCGTCAGCGATCGCGGCGGCACTCCCCAGCTCTACCTGATGAATTCCGACGGCACCAGCACCACGAAACTCGACATGCCGGACAAAGGCTACGTCATCGACCCGGCGTGGGCCCCCAATGGCCAGTTGCTTGCTTTCAGTTGGCGCCGCCCTAATGACAACTACGACATCTACATCATGGACGCCGCCACCCGCCAGCTTGTCGAGTTGACGCGTGACCAAGGCCGCAACGAGCGTCCCAGTTGGGCGCCCGACGGCCGCCATCTCGTCTTCGAATCGACCCGCGGCGGCTCGCGACAGATCTGGACCATGCTGGCCGATGGCTCCCAGCCTCACCAGTTAACAACCACCGGGCACAACGAATCGCCCAATTGGTCCCCAAAGTGAAAAGTTCGACGGAACCAAGAGGGGCAGCCCGTGCATCTCATGGAGAGGTGCTTAGCGTCGGTGCTTTCGCGGAACAGCTATGGTCGCTCTTGCGGGAAGTCCCTCGCAGGATTCCCGGCACGATGTATAATATATCGTGATACGAGATATTACCCGAACCCAGCCCTCCGGTGTTAGGATACTGGCTCTGGTGGGACGAACACGGGAACTTTACTGAGGAGGATTCGAATGTATCTGGCTACACGCTCGCTCTATCGCGCCGGCTTGCTCGTTGCCGTGGCCGCCGCTCTCTTTACTTTTGGTTGCGGCAAGAAAACCGTCGCACCACCGCCCCCGGCGCCAGCACCACCTCCGCCGGCTGCCACCCCTACCGTGACGTTGCAGGCCAGTCCGGCTACCATCAACAAGGGTGAGTCTTCGACTCTGAGCTGGAACTCCACCGATGCCACCCAGCTTAGTATCGCTCCCGACGTCGGCGCCGTCACTGCTCAAGGCTCCACCAAGGTCTCGCCTTCCGACACGACCACTTACACGGTTACGGCCACCGGTCCCGGCGGCTCCGCCAGTGCCACCGCAACCGTCTCCGTGAACGCGCCGCCTCCTCCTCCGCCACCGCCCCAGATTGACCTCGATAGGCTTTTCACGCAGGAAGTGCGTGACGCTTATTTCGACTACGACAAGGCCGACATTCGTCCCGACGCTCGCGCCTCGCTCTCCACGACCGCGGACTTCTTGAAGAAGTACCCGTCGATCAAAGCCACTATCGAAGGCCATTGCGACGAACGCGGCTCCACCGAATACAACCTCGGCCTGGGCGATCGCCGCGCCAACGCCGTCAAACAGTATCTCGTGTCCCTGGGCATCTCGGCCGATCGTCTCGGCACCGTCAGTTTCGGCAAGGAGAAGCCTTTCTGCATGGAACACAGCGAGGCTTGCTGGCAGCAGAATCGCCGCGGCCATTTCGTGAAGGCCAACTGACCCGCTTCACTTGTTCGCCGCCATGACCGTTTGGTGACGGAATCAGCCGCGAGGCCAGGCAAACCCTTGCCACCTCGCGGCTCTCTTATTACAGTGAAAGCTGTTCCCCTGGCCTGTATGATTTTTGTTGGCTGCTCTGCGGCCACCATTCATTAGCAGCCTTTCGGAATCCTTTAGGAGGATTGTTCATGCGTATTCGCCACGTCGTCATTTTTAGCGCCGCCGTTTTGGCCGGCGCGCTCGCCGGAAGCCTGGTCGGCCCTCGTCCCGTCGAAGCCGTCAACCGCGAACTCATCGAGCTTCAGCGCGACGTCACTTCTCTGCTCCAGGGCCAGAAGGATCTTTCCACACAAGTCACTCAAGACAACACCGTCATGAAGACGCTTATCGGCCAATCCAATGACACTGTCGGTAAGCTCGGCGCCACCATGAGCTCGCTCCAGAAGTCCGTCCAGGATGTTCAAGCCAACTCCGGGGCGCGCCTGGACACCATGTCCACGCAGGTCCAGGGTCTCTCGGACAACCTCGAAGAAATCAAGTCCCGCCTCGGCAAGCTCAACCAGCAGCTCGTCGACCTCCAGAACTCTGTGCAAAGTCTCGACGCCAAAATTTCAGGCGCCGGCGCGCCTGCTCCGGCCACTGGCCTCGCCACGCCCACTTCTTCCACCGGCTCCCCAAGACCCGCCGGTTCCTCGCCCGGCTCCGCCCTTCCCGCTGGCGCACCCTCCGCGGACACGCTTTATTCCAACGGCCTTCGCGACATCACCAGCGGCAAATATGATCTCGCCCGCTCCGAATTTGAGGACTACCTCAAGTTTTACTCCGACACCGACCTCGCTTCCAACGCCCAGTTCTACCTCGGCGAAATCTTTTACAAGCAGAAGCAATACACGGACGCCGTCGCCGCCTACGACAAAGTCCTCACCAACTATCCCAAGAGCTTCAAGCTCGGTCCCGCGCGCCTTCGCAAAGGCATGGCCCTCATCGAGCTCGGCCAGAAAACCGCCGGCGTCCGCGAACTACGCGACGTCGTCAAGCGCTACCCTGGCAGCGACGAAGACCGCCTCGCCCGCGCCAAACTCAAAGAACTCGGCGTCTCCGTCACCGCCACCCGTTAACTCCCCCGCCCCTGCTCTTTCTCCTGTAGTGGCGACTTTACGTCGCCATCTTTCCCCGCCTTACTCTCACGGCCCGCTCGTCATTTCGACCGCAGGGAGAAATCTCTCTTCGCTCTTGTCTTTCTAATTTCTAATTTCTGCTTTCTACTTTCTAGTTTCTTCCCCTCCCCCCACCCGTCCACCCCTCGATAAAAACCGCGTCGATGTATAATGTTGCCTGCTTCGGAAGTCCAGGCGGAAATACAGGTGAATCGCGCATGATGAACAAACATGGCAATTCTCGATTCTTCTTGCCAATGGGATTTATTTTGGCGCTCGCGGGAGTCCTCTTCGCGCAAAGCACACCTAATAAGAATAAAATCCTCGTCGTGAATGGGAAGAGTGCCGGACCGGCAGTCCGGCAAATCGATGGCCGCTCCTACGTCGACATTGAAACCCTGGCCCAGGTCACGAACGGCGTCGTCACCATCGAGCGCCATCGGATCGTACTGACAATACCAGCCTCGGACTCCGACGCTACGGCCAGTCCCGCTCCCGCCAGCGCCTCTCCCGCCGATGCCCCCCCTGTCGTTCCTGCTCCAGCCGACGCCGCTCCCGCCAGTGCCCCTCCCGCTCAACCACCGCAAGGGCTCTCTCGCGACTTTGCATCCGCGGCGATCGCCGCGTTGGCGGAAATGAGAGAGATGCGGGGAGCTATCCGGGCCATGATCACTTACGGGTTGGCTTTCAGCGACACTTGGGCTCAGGACGATCAGGGGCGGGTGATGACAGGTCTGCGGCAGGCGGAAGTAGCTGCGACCACTGAGGACGACCAGCACGCTCTCCAACTACTCGAAAATGAAGCCGGGAAACTGACGAGTTGGGCGGACAGTGTATTCGCGGCGCGCCAAGTACTCAATGGCGCTGCGACCGTGGATCCAAACGCCTTGCAGAACGACCCGGCGCTGGCCAAAATCCGCAGTTGTGGCCAGTTTCTGAACGCTATGCTCGTCAGCGGCGCCTTTGCCGACGACTCCAGTTGCCATTAGCTCCGTCCTCAGCCGCCCAAATCGAAGAACTGTCCCATCTTGCGGAACTTCTCGTAGCGCGCCTCGAGCAATTCCGGGAGCGGCTGATTCGTCAGCGACACCAATTGCCGGTCCAGCACTTCATCCAGATACCGCGCCGTCGCTTCATGGTCGGTGTGCGCGCCGCCTTCCGGCTCCGCCACGATTTCGTCCACGATGCCCATCTCTTTCAAGTCCTTCGCCGTGATCTTCATGGCGGCGGCGGCAGTTTCCGCTTTCGTCGAATCGCGCCAGATGATCGAAGCGCACCCTTCCGGCGAAATCACCGAATAGAAGCTGTTCTCCAGAATGTTGACGCGATCCCCGACCGCAATCGCCAGCGCCCCGCCCGACCCGCCCTCACCCGTCACCGTGACGATCACTGGTACCGGCAGCCGCGCCATCTCTCGAAGATTTCGCGCAATCGCTTCGCCCTGCCCGCGCTCTTCGGCATCAATTCCCGGGTATGCCCCCGGCGTATCGATAAAGGTAAAAACTGGCCGCCCAAACTTTGCGGCAAGCTGCATGATGCGCAGCGCCTTGCGATAACCTTCCGGCTTCGGCTGACCAAAATTCCGGACCAGCCGCTGCTTCGTGTCGCGCCCTTTTTGGTGTCCGATGATGGCCACGGGGCGCCCGTGAAATTTTCCCAATCCCGTGATGATCGCCTTGTCGTCGGCGTAGCCGCGGTCACCGTGCAATTCCATAAAATCCGTGAACAGCAAACCAATAAAATCCAGTGTGTAAGGACGCTGCTGGTGACGCGCGATCTGCGCGCGCTGCCACGGCCCGAGGTGGGTGTAAAATTCGCGGCGCAATTCTGAAACTTGCTCGCGGATGCGTTCGACTTCCGCGTCAGCGTCGGCGTTGCCGGCGAGGTGGCGCAATTCCTCGACATCTTTTTCCAGGCGCTCGATTTCTTTTTGACGATCAATTTCCTTTTGGCGATCGATTTCTTTTTGTCGGTCGGGCTCTTTCGAAAGGGCCGGGGGAGGAGCACCGGTTTTATTTTTTTCTTTTGCTTTCATTCCGGCACCATTCGAACGGCGGGGTTGCCACAAATCTTGCGGACTTCTTCCAGTAATTCTGGCGACGTTTTTACCCGCTGCTGCGCCGGCAGGACGGCGACCGAGCCATCCGGCGAGCATAATTCAAACACAACCGGGCACGGTCCGGGCGAAGCAGCAAACAAATCTTCCAGGCGGTCGAGCGTCTCTTCGGTCAGCGATTGCATTTCGATCCGAACACGAAGCTCTCCGGACGCCGCGCGGTCAGTGAGCTCGTCCAGCCGGCGCGCCTCCTGCAGCGAAAGGCGCGTGCCCGCTTCCTCCACCTGCACGCGAACTTTCAACAGCAGCGGATTGCCGGGCTTCAAAGCTGGTTCCAGGCGCGCGAAGCTTTCAGGAAACGCAAGGAGCTCCTGAACGCCGGTCATATCCTGAATCGTGAAAATGGCCCAGCGCGCGCCTTTTTTCGAACGCATCGGTCGCGTACCGACGATCAAAGCAGCAACGGTGATCTCTTTTCCGTTGCGCTGGTCTTCGACCTGATCGAGAGACACTGTTTTCAGATCCATCAGGCGAGAAGCGTATTTCGCCAACGGGTGGCCGGAAACGTAAAAGCCGAGCATCGCGTATTCGCTCGCGAGACGCTCCTCCTCACTCCAGGGCACGGCCTCGCGCAATTCAAAGGGCATCGGCGCTGGAGCGGCGGCAGTTCCAAACAATCCGTGCTGGCCGGATTCGCGCGTCCGGGAAGCACGCTGCAAGGCAGCGACGGCATCATCCACCGAAGCCAGCATGGACTCACGCGGACCGAGCGAGTCCAAGGCGCCTGATTTAATGAGGCTCTCGAACACGCGCTTATTCAGAAAGCGCGACTCGATGCGCTCGCAGAAATCGTAAAGCGATTTGAATTCTCTCTGGCCGAGCCGCGATTCACGAATGGCTTTGGCGGTGTTCTCGCCAACATTCTTGATGGCGGCGAGACCGAAGCGAATGGATTCCCCCACGGGAGTGAAATAGAGGTCGCTCTCATTCACATCGGGCGGGAGAATGGAAATGCTCATGCCCCGCGCTTCGTTGATATATTTGACGACTTTCTCGGTATTGCCGGCTTCGGAAGTCAGCAGCGCGGCCATAAATTCGACGGGATAGTGGGTTTTCAAGAATGCCGTCTGATAGGCAAGCAAAGCGTAAGCGCAGGAGTGCGACTTGTTGAAGCCGTAGCCTGCAAACTCTTCCATCAAGTTGAAAATGCGCTCGGCTTTCTTCTCCGGGATTTTGTTGGCAGCGCATCCGGTCATGAACTTGGCGCGCTGCGCGGCCATTTCTTCCTTTTTCTTCTTGCCCATGGCGCGGCGAAGGATGTCCGCCTCGCCGAGCGAAAAGCTCGCCAGGCGATTGGCAATTTGCATCACCTGTTCCTGGTACAAGATGACGCCGTAGGTTTCTTCGAGGATATCCTTCAACTGCGGAAGCTCGTAGCTGACTTTGGTCTTGCCCTGTTTGCGGTTGATGAAATCATCGATCATGCCGCCCTGGATGGGGCCCGGCCGATAAAGCGCGTTGAGAGCGGTGAGATCTTCGATGCGAGTCGGCTGGTAGCGCCGGAGAATGTCGCGCATGCCATGGGATTCGAACTGGAAGATGGCGGTCGTGTCTCCGCGAGCGAAGAGCTTGTAGGTTTCAGCGTCGTCCAGAGCAAGGCTGTCGATGTCAATTTTCACGCCGCGGTTTTGCTCTATCATGCGAACGGTGTCGTGAAGCACAGTGAGCGTCGTCAGGCCCAGAAAATCCATTTTCAGCAGACCGATGCGCTCGAGCGCATTCATGTCATATTGCGTGGTGATTTCATCTCGGTTTGACTTGTACAGCGGAATGATATCCGTGAGCGGGCGAGGCGAAATCACGACACCGGCCGCATGAGTGGAAGCGTGCCGCGACAGCCCCTCGAGGCGCAACGCCACGGCCATCAAATCCTTCAGCCGCTCGTCGCTATTGATGGCTGATTTGAGCTGGGGCGCTTCTTCGAGAGCGTCTTTCAACTCGATCCCGAGCGTAGTCGGAATCAGCTTCGCGAGACGGTCCACTTCACCATAGGGAATGTCCATGGCGCGGCCCACGTCCTTGACCGCGGCCTTCGCTGCCATGGTTCCGAAGGTGATGATCTGGGCGACATTTTCGCGGCCGTACTTCTGCGTAACGTATTCGATCAATTCGCCGCGCCGCCGCATGCAGAAGTCAATGTCAATATCGGGCATAGAGACGCGCTCGGGATTCAGGAAACGCTCGAAGAGCAGGTTGTACTGCAAAGGGTCGACGTCGGTGATGCGCAGGGCGTAGCTGACAAGACTGCCAGCGGCCGAACCGCGTCCCGGGCCGACAGGAACATCTTGCGCGCGCGCGTAGTGAATGAAATCCCAGACAATCAAGAAGTAGCCCTCGTAGCGCATCTTCTTGATCATCTCGATTTCGGAGGTGAGGCGGCGCTCGTACTCGGCTAGAGAATTCTGGAGGAATCCCTGCTGGGCGAGACGTTCGAGATAGGGGACACGCGCGGCAAAACCTTCGCGCACAACTCTTTCGAAATAGCTGGCAGAGGTATGCCCTTCCGGAACCTTAAACTCCGGAAATGGATGAGGGATGCGCTCAATCTTGACGTTGCAGCGGGAAGCGATGTCCACGGTGCGGCTCAGCGCTTCCGGAAGTTCGCCAAAGACCTGCGCCATTTCCACCGCGCTCTTGAAATAGAACTGGTCGGTCTGAAACTTCATGCGATTGGTATCGCTCATGGTCTTGCCGGTCTGGATGCAGAGCAGCACTTCCTGAGCGTGAGCGTCGTCGTGATGGAGGTAATGGCAATCGTTGGTGGCCACGAGCGGGATGCCGGTCTCTTTCGAAAGACGGACCAGCTCGCGATTGACATCCTTTTCGATCGGCAATCCCTGGTCTTGGATTTCGAGAAAGAAATTTCCTTTGCCGAAAACGTCGCGCAGTCGATAAGCATTCTCGCGCGCCTGATCGTATTTCTGGTCGACGACCGCTTCCGTCACCGGGCCGCGCAGACAGGCGGAAAGCGCGATTAGGCCTTTGCTGTGTTTGGCGAGAAGGTCATAGTCAATGCGCGGCTTGTAGTAGAAGCCTTCAAGGAAGCCCGCGGAAACCAGTTTGATTAAGTTGTGATAACCCTCGAGCGACTCACAGAGCAGCACCAGATGGTTGCTCCCACGCATCCCCGGCTCAGCATCGCCGCGATCCTGGCCGTTGCTTCCATTCGTTTTGTCGCCGCGGTCATGGCGGCTGCCTTTGGCCACGTAGACTTCGCAGCCAATGATGGGCTTGACGTCGCGCTTGCTGGCTTCATAGAAGAAATTGGCGGCGGCAAAGAGATTGCCGTGGTCGGTGATGGCCACCGCGGGCATTTTCTGGCGGGACGCTTCATCCAAAAGCTCGGAAGTTTCGCAAGCCCCATCGAGCAGACTGTAATCCGTATGAAGGTGCAGATGCACGAACTGCGGTTGGCCCATGGAACTCCATTTTAGAACTCTATGAGCAGATTTGCATTACGCATTCTGAGGTTTCCCACAGGCGGCGCCTGCCGTCCGAACATAGGCCCTACCTGCGCCCGTGACTCTTCTTCTTGCCGGAGTGAGGGCTTTTGCTACGAGACGCATGTGCAACGTGCTTCGCCTGCGGCTTTGCGTGGACAGCCTTGCCCTTGGCAGCGTGTTTGGCTTCGGCTCTTGCGGCTGCGTGCTTCTTATGCGCGGCGTCGCCCATGGCTGCGGCAGCGTGGGCTTTGTCGGTGCCCTTTGCGGGCTTCTTTTCCTTTTCTTTTTTCTTGGGCTGTTCCTTGATGCCGGAGAGCTTGCGCAGGATCTTTTCCCGCTCTTCCTTGGTTTTTCCGCGACCGCTAAGCTGCATGGCGAAAACCTGTTCGACGACGGCATCGAACTTCGGCCCGCGCGCCATACCAAGCGCTTCGAGCTCTGTGGCCACAACTGGAAGAGCGATGCGAATCGGGCGCCACTTGTTCAGAAAGGCGCGAATCTTCGAAAGGGCGGCCGATTTATTCGATTCAGCCATCAGGTAGGCAATCTGATCAAGCGGCATTTTTTCGAGGAAGCGGAAAGCATCCACGGGAGCATTCATTTTTCGGCCCACGAGTTCTTTCTGGGCCTCCAGCGCCTCTTCTTCGTAACTAAGCGCCGCGTCCACTTCGGCCGCGCGGAATCCAGCTTTGGAGAGGACGTTCGCCAATTCGCGGTCTTTCAATTTTCCGAGAATGGCGAGGAGCATCGGGGCAGCGAGACGCGGACGGAAGCCCGCGGTGAAAAGATCCTCGCGCACTTTCATGAGCCGGCCAATGGCGTCATAAGACGGATGTTTTTTCGCCAGCACGGGATTGACGGCCTCGAGGAGGTCGTGTTCTTCCCAGGCTTTCAGCACGACGGCTGGCCGTTCCTCGCGGGCGAGGGCGCGAAGCTCTTCGCCGGCATCTTCCGGAGTAATGGTGTCCTGCAGATTGCGTTCGATGGCCAGGTCAAACCATTCCTGGGTGCGCTGTTCAATCTTGAAGCCCATGCGCGCGGCGTAACGCAGGACGCGCAACAAACGAACCGGCTGGTTGGTGAAGCTGTGAATCGTGAGGGCGCGAACTTCGGCGCGTTCAATATCGGAAAGCCCGTTCGTGGGATCGAGCAACAAGCCGCGCGAGGCGGGGTTCAGCGAAATGGCGATGGCGTTAAGGGAGAAATCGCGGCGGCGCAGATCTTCCATGATGGTGGACCAGCGAATCTCGGGACGGGTGCCGGGGCGAACGTAATGGTCGTCGCGGGCGGCGGAGATGCTGCCTTCGCAGTCGCCGGCAAAGAGCACTTCGACATGACGGTACTTTTCATCCTCGTGGAGGATTTTGGCGCCGCCCTTTTCGAGCTCGTGAGCGATCTTCGAGGGATTGCCCTCGACGGTGAAATCGAGATCGCGCAGCGAAGCGCCGGTAACGAGGTCGCGCACGGTTCCACCCGTCAGATACACGTTGAACCCGAGCGCGGCGGAGAGTTCCTGCACACGCAACATCACGGCGCGCTGCTCCGGCGAGAGCCGGCTTTCCAGCAAAAACATATAGTCTGGCATTGCACTCCTTCTGTTTCAGGGTGTCTGCGCTGACCGCCGCGGATGCACCCGCAATGAGTCCCTGGCCTGCCGCGTTATGCGCGCGGGTGATGCGCCTTGTAAATTTGCTTCAACCGCTCCTCGACAACATGGGTGTAAATCTGAGTCGTCGAAATATCCGCGTGACCGAGCATGAGCTGGACGGAACGGAGGTCCGCGCCGCGTTCAAGCAAATGCGTGGCAAAACTGTGCCGCAGCATATGCGGCGTCAGCGCTACGCGCATGCCGGCGAGCCGGCCATACGCCGAAAGTATCTTCCACACACCGACGCGGCTCAACTGTGCGCCGCGGCGATTCACGAACAACGACGGATTGCCTTGCACCTTGCCAAGCAATTTCGGCCGGGCATCGCGAAGATACTTTTCGACGATGGCGAGCGCTTTTTTGCCAACAGGAACAATGCGCTCCTTGTCGCCTTTGCCGATACAACGAACGCAACCGACCCTGGCGTCGAGGTCGGTGACCCGCAGTCCAATGAGCTCCGATACGCGCAAGCCGGTGGAATACAGAACCTCGAGCATGGCGCGGTCCCGGAGGCCGATGGGATTTTTCACATCGGGCTGGTTCAGCACGCGCTCGACTTCTTCGAGGCGAAGATAGCCCGGCAGATTGCGCCGAATTTTGGGCGATTCGAGATTGACTGCGGGATCTTCCCGAATCAGCTCGTGGATCTGGGCAAAACGGAAAAAGTTGCGAAGCGTGACCAAGTGGCGCGCCACGGTCTTGCTCTCAAGCTTCTGACGATAGAGCCCAGCGAGGAAGTCCACCAGATCGTCGCGGCTGACGGGCTCGAGCGTAAGCTTGCGCTTGCGGGCGAAGGCGTCGAATTTCAAAAGGTCGCGGCGATACGCCGAGACAGTATTCGAGGACAGCCCTTTCTCCACTCGGACGTGGGTCAGGAAAGACGAAATGGTTGCGGCAATTTCCATCAGGGCTCCACGTATCCGTTCGCGGCGCCAGCAGTGCGCCGCGTGGCGATGCCATAGACTTCCTCGATTTCATGGCAGCGGAAAAGCCAAGCGAGGGCGAGATAAAGGGCCGTCGCGCCTACTATCAAGGCGGCAAAGACTAGAAGCTGCACGAGAAAACGCGAGTGTATCGTAAAAGTAGTGTAGTAGTTTCCGAACCAGCAGGTCACGCCCATAATTCCAGCGCACAAGGAAATCTTCGCAAAGGACCGGAAGATATCCAAGGTTCCCATCGGACCGTAGCGGAGACGGAAAATAATAAAGAGCGCGAAGAAATCGAAGAAAGTAGCGAGGGCGGTGGCGAGAGCAGGACCGCCGTTCTGAACGCGCTTGTATAGGAAGGTTTGCAGAAACACTACGTTCAGAATGATGTTGATAACCAGCGAGATGGAAGCGACAATGACCGGGGTCTTGGTGTCTCGCGTGGAGTAGAACGCCGGGACAATCAGCTTGACCGACGCCAGAGCCGGAAGCCCGACGGCGTAATAGAGAAGAGCGCGGGCCGTCAAGCGGGTGGATTCCGCGACAAACTGGCCGTGCTGGAAGAGCACGCGGATGATCGGCTCGCGCAGGATCATCAGGCCCAAGGCTGCGGGAATGGTGATGAAGGCCACGATGCGAACGGAAAACGAAAGCGTTTTCTTGAGCGATTCAAAATCATTGGCCGCCGCCTGGTGAGACATCATGGGCAGGATGGCCGTCGCCACCGCGATGGCGTAACCCCCCAGAACAAGTTCCATAACGCGGTCCGCAACGGACAGAGCAGCGAGACTTCCCTGTGGCATGCCCTTTGCCAGAACGAAGTAAGTGTCAACGAAGAAGTTGATTTGTCCGATCCCGATTCCGAAAAATCGGGGAATCATCAATCGCGCCACATTCCGGATGCCGGGGTGGGTGAACGATATTCCAAAACTAAATCGCATCCCTTTCCGCACGAGCGATGGAACTTGAACAAGGAATTGAAGCACACCGCCGACAAGCACGCCGACGGCCAGCGAAACGGCAGGCTGTTTGAAGTAATGCCAAACCGCTCCTATGGAGAATATGATGATGGATAAATTCAGGAGGACCGGCGTCGCCGCGGGCAATCCGAAGGTATGGAAGCAGTTCAGGATGCCCATGGCCAGCGCCGCCAGCGCGATGAAAAAGAGATACGGGAAGATGATCCGATTCAGCGTGACCGCTTCGTCCCAAGAGACGCTCTTCCCCGAACTGGAGGTGAAGGTGTGGACTACGATCGGGGAAAAGACCATACCAAGGATGGTGATGACCGCCACGACTAGCGCCATGGTCCAGAACAAGCGGTTAGCGAACTCCCACAGCTCCTCCTTTGACTTCTCCCTCATATAGGTTGTAAAAACTGGGATGAAGGAGGCGGTCATGGAGCCTTCGGCGACCAGCCTGCGGAATATGTTGGGGATGCGGTAGGCCAAAAAGTAGGAGTCTGCCGTTAGGGTGGTCCCTAGGAGGAGGGTAATGCGCTGGTCGCGGACGTAGCCTAGGATGCGGCTAGCTACCGTTACTAGGGAGATGATCGAGGCCGATTTGAGGATATGCTTTTTATCGGTCAAAGGGCAGTGCTCCGGGCCCTAACCCTAATGAAAACAATAACTTGACAGGAAAAACGTGCTTAACATAACATACATTTTGCCGATTGGCAAATCTGGGTGTCCGGACCGGGAAACGCGCCATTTTGAAGAATAGAGCCCCAGCCTCAACGCACAAGAAGGTTATTGTTGTGCTCGCCGACAAGAAGCCCTTGCGCGGCTACCTGAACCCTGTCCGGCTCGGCCAGGCCGACCCCATCGACTTGCTTACGCCGGAGGGGGAACACGTTGAGGTGCCCCTGGCACGAGTCCGGTCGATCTACTTTGTGCGCGAGTTTACCGACGACTTCGAGCCGGAGCGCAAGGCCTTCCTGAGCCGGCCCAAGCTGGACGGCTTGTGGGTAAAGCTGCGCTACAACGACGGGGAAACCCTGGAAGGCGTGGTGCCCAACGACTTGCTGTCGCTGCTGGATAACGGGTTGCAAATCACATCGCCCGACCTAAACTCGTCCACAGATCGTATCTTTGTCCCGCGCGCTGCGCTCACGGAAGTGGCTGTCCTCGGTGTTGTTGGCATCGCCCGGCGGAAGCCGGCCGCTGCCGCTGCCGCTGCACAGCCCCGCCTTTTCAACGAATAGGCTCGGCTGGCCGACTATACTTCCCTCTTTGGCCTGTGCGAGACTCGCAGACAGCCCCAAAAAGTGTTGAGGAGCCCCTCATGAAACTCGCTGAAGTTGCGCAAAAATTGGGTTGCCGATTGGAAGGCCAGGCGAAAATCGAGATTCGCGGCGTGGCTGGGATCGAGTTTGCCGAAGCCGGGCAGATTACGTTTCTCGCGAATCGGCGATACTTTCCGCTGTTGAAGACGACGCGCGCCTCGGCAGTCCTCATCGAAGAAGGAATTGCGCTGGATCGTGGCTCGTCTATGCCCGCCCTTGCGGCGCTGCGCTCGTCCAATCCTTACCTCGCGTTTGCCCATGCGATCGAGCTTTTTTACCGGCAACCCCACTACGAGCCGGGGGTTCATCCGACGGCGATCGTCGCGAAGAGCGCGCTTGTCGCTGAGGGAGCTCATATCGGACCGTACTGCTACGTGGACGAGGATGTCCAAATCGGCTACAACGCCGTGTTACACAGCTTCGTAAGCATCTATCGCGGCGCAAGAATCGGCGATGATTTTTTTGCCCATGCGCACGCAGTAGTGCGCGAATTCTGCCGCATCGGCAATCGCGTGATTCTGCAGAATGGAGTCGTGATCGGTGGAGATGGGCTGGGGTTCGCGAAACAGAAAGACGCGACCTGGTACAAGATGGCTCAGTCGGGGGTGGCCGTTCTCGAAGACGACGTGGAGGTGCAATCGAACGCCTGTGTAGATCGCGCCACCATTGGCGAAACCCGTATCGGCCGCGGCACCAAACTCGATGATCTCGTGTTGATTGGCCACGCCTCGCAGGTTGGGTCCAACACCATGCTCTGCGGCCAAGTGGGACTCGCTGGCTCCACGAAAGTCGGTAGCAACTGCATTCTAGCGGGCCAGGTGGGTACCGCCGGCCATCTGTCGGTAGGAGACGGGGCAGTGATCACCGCTCAAAGTGGCGTTCCGAACGATGTACCTCCGCGTTCGCTGTATTCCGGATATCCGGCGGTCGAGAATCGTGAATGGCTGAAGACGATGGCGGCGCTAAATCGGCTGCCTGAATTGCAGAAGCGTGTTCGCGAACTGGAAGCGGAAGTAGAGAACCTAAAGTCGCGTTAAAAACGGGCACCATGCACGCCCCGCAGATTAAGATGCTGCCGGTTCAGCCGTAGCGCCCGGAAAATCGAGCGGACGCTGGTCTGGCGGCAGTCCGGCAGCCATCGCCATCCGCACGCGCTCGTTCAATACGTCCCGCTCTTCAAGGGAATACTGGGAAGCGTCGATCGGCTCGAGAAATTCGACGACGATCTCTCCCGGATGAATGACCAGCGACCGCTTTTCCATGACGCGGTGGGCGCCCGAGCAAGCCATGGGCACAATCGGCACTCCCGCTTTAATCGCCATTACCACAGCTCCCTTCTTGAATTCTTGAAGCCGGCCATCCGGACTCCGAGTGCCTTCCGGGTAGATCAAAAATGATTGCCCAGCCTTGAGGGCTTCCGTGGCCTTTTCAACGCTGGCAATTGCCGAGTCGCGTGCGCTGCGATTGACGGGGATAAAATGCGCTGACGAGAAGGCCTGCCCCACGATAGGCCATTTGAACAAGGATTCCTTCAGAAGAATAGCGATCCGGCGAGGGATGGCGCCTACAACTGCAGGCGCATCGGCCGAGCTCGTATGGTTCGCGGCAAAGAGGCAGACGCCCGTGGGGATGCGCTCGAGGCCCTGCACGCGAACCCTGACGCCGACAGCCCGGACAAAAAACATCACTCCCTTTACGCCTGCCCAGTAAATCGGATCAGGATTGCGGGTGATCAGTGTATAGACGAGCAGCGGCGGCCCAACGACCAGAATGTACAGCGATAAGAAGACGCCAATGAAAAGAGTCCGCAGCATAGGCTGGCAAACTTTCTCGAATCCCGCGCCGCCGGTCAAGCGAAACGTGGACGTGGACGCATCGCTAACGAACAGTGACCGCGCTTGTTTCTCCGCGAAGTATCCCCTCTCGAATATGGCGTGCCTTTTCGCCGGCGTGCGCATCCTCGCCAACAAGGTATAACGTCTCCTTGATTTCGCCGAGCCGGAATTCGATGGCAATTTCCTTGTCTTCCCTGCGAACGCGCAGTTTCAGCAAGTCGCCGGCCTTCTGTTCTTGCAGCCACCGATCAGCCCTTTTAGGCACTTCTCCGCCGTTCCAACTGAGGATGACATCTCCAGTTCGCAATCCTGCCACAGCTGCAAGGCCTTCAGGATCGACCTGGCCCATGACGAACGGGCCGTTCGCTTCGTGCTCAACAAAAAAGCCGAGCGAGGGCCTCCGCTGCTCCACGGTTCGTAACGTTAAGCCTGCCAGCCCCAGTATTTGCTGATACGGGAAAGGGTCTGCCCCAGCGACGTATTTTGCGAAAAACTCCTCGAACGAGCCGCCGGCGACGCTCTCCGCGGCCAGTTCAACGTCCAGACTGTCTCGATACGTTTTTCCTTGTTTGGCAAAATTCATATTCAACGAACGCAAGACATCGTCCAGGCTCTTTCTATTGCCGGTGCGTTCGCGAATGAGAATGTCGAGCAAGTCTCCCAGCACCTGTCCTTTTGTGTAATACGAGACGCTGTATTCCGGCTGAGTGTAGAGCGGATATTTTTCCAGCCAGGCATCAAGACTGGACTGCTCCGCGCTCTGCCAGCGATTGGCCGGGCGGCCTTCCAGTTCGGTGATTTGTTCACTGAGGTCCCCGTAGAACTGCTCTTTGCTCCAAATTCCACTGCGCACCAGCGTGTACGATGCGTAGGTATTCGTCACGCCCTCGGCAAACCACAGAGCGCGCGTATATTGTTCTTTCGTATCATCTACGGGATAGAGCGAAGCCGGGCGGATGTGTTTCACATTCCACAAATGAAAAAATTCATGCGCCGCGACATTCGGCAAGTATTCATCCGAATAGGCGCCAATCGCTGTTGATTCCGAGTGCTCCATGCCACCGCCTCCGGCTCCCTTGCCAAAATGGAGAATAAACGTGTAGCGCCCAAACGGCGCGCCATCCATCAGCTTCAATTCGTACCTGCAAATTCGCCGTAGGTCCTCTTCGACCTGTTTCTTCCTCCAGCTCTCTCCGTGAACGACCACGCGAATCTCTGCTGATATTCCGGTCAATTGAAATTCATCGAATTTGCCGACCTCGATGGGCCCATCCGCGAGCTCCTCATAGCTGGGAGCTTCGAAGACGTACGCGCGGGCGCCTCCTGCAGTTTCGGGTCCACCGCTGGTAGCCGTTGCCGCCTTCCAGTTGTCGGGAAGATTCGGAAAACTCAATTTCACATTCTCGGAGCGTCGCTCTGGAACGTATAACAGGATCATGGCCGGATTGATGAAGGCATGCTCAGAATTCAGCTGCGAGGCAAAAGGGCCAGCCTCGTCCCAATACGTTGCGTAAGCAATCTTGATCGTTCCCGTGCCCTTAACGCGCCACGTTTGCTTGTTCGTTTTTTCGATGAACGCTTTCTTGGGGCCGGCAAACGCTTCCACCTGCTGCACGTGACTGCTGAAGTCGCGGACTTGATAGAGCGCATTCCACGCGGGCATCCTGACGATCACCTCATCCGTCACATCGGGAATAGTCATTGTCACGTGGAAGAGGTGCCTCTCGGGATGATCCAGCAGGACCGTATACTGAATGGTTGCTCTCGTGGAAGAGCTGAAAGTCAGAATAAATAGAATGCAGAGGCCAGCGCGACTACGTAGCCTGCTCCGGGCGGAAGTAAATGTCACCGAGTTTTCGCCTCACCTGCAAGCTGTCCGGCCGTGCCGAGTTTCTTCACGATTTTGTCGCACAGGCCATCAAAGCTGCCATTGGACATGATGAGCAGGAGATCGCCAGCCTTGGCTTCGGCCCCAAGATACTCCGCAATGGCGTCCGAACTCGGAAACACGCGGGCGTCTTTGCCGAGCTCACGGACACTTTCCGCAACGGTCTCGGGGTCCAGGCGATTCTCGCCTCCCAATTGCTGGGCACGAAAAACGCCTCCGAGAACGATGCGGTCGCCAAGAGCCAGCGACTTCGGCAACGCATCCTGAAACACTTTCCGGCGCATGGAATTGGATCGCGGCTCGAGAATAGCCCACAGCCGGCGTCCGGGCCAGCGGCCGCGTGCGGCTTCGATCGTCGCCTTCACGGCAGTGGGGTGATGCGCAAAATCATCAACCACCAGTACGCCTCCGATTTCGCCTTTCACGTCCATTCGACGCTTCACACTGCGAAACGTCGCGAGCGCTTTGGCAATATCTGAAGCCGGAATGCCGCGTCCCTGCGCAACGATCAGCGCCGCCATGGCGTTCAAGACGTTGTGGCGGCCCGTTGCGACCAATTCAAATTCTCCAAACAATGTCCCTCCGTGTGCGACGCGAAATCGCATCGTTTCACCATCAATCGCGAAATCGCTCGCCACCCAATCATTCCCTTCACTGAAACCGTACGTTTCCACCGGACAAAAAGCCTTTTCTGTCGCGCGCCGCAAGGCCGGCCCCGATTCTTCCGCATCGCCCCAGATAACGACGCGGCCGCGCCGGGGAACAAGATTCACCAACCGGCGGAACGCCAATTGGTAGGCCTCAAAATCGGGATAGATGTCAGCGTGGTCGTATTCGAGGGAGGTAATAATCAAATCGTCGGGATGGTAGTGAAAGAATTTTGGCCCGCGGTCCCAGAAAGCGGTTTCATACTCGTCGCCCTCGAGAATGAACTCTTCGCCACCGCCGAGCCCGTAACTCTTGCCAAAGTTTTCGGCTACGCCCCCAACGAGAAAATTCGGCCGTTTCCCCGCGGTGTGAAAAATCCAGGCAAGCATCGCCGTGGTAGTCGTTTTGCCGTGTGTGCCGCTGACGACAATGGAATGTCTTTCGGGGAGAAAGACTTCCTCTAGGATTTCCGGCATCGAACGATAGGGAATCTTGCGATCCAGCACTCCCTCCAGTTCCGGATTCCCCCGCGCAATGATATTCCCGATCACCACCAGGTCGGGCGCCGGCTGCAAGTGCGCGGCATCAAACGTATAGAAGAACGAAATTCCGAGACTTTCGAGCAGAGTAGACGCCGGCGGGTAGACTCCGGAATCCGAACCGGTCACGCGAAAGCCTCGCTCGCGGAGCATCCCGGCAAGCGGCGCCATCGCTGATCCGCCAATCCCGATCACATGCACATGTCTTGTTTCCGTCACGCCACCACCGCCGATTCCAGGAATTCGAGTGTGCCTTCCCCATCGGCGTCCAGGCGTGCCTGTATGCCCAGCGGTATCGTGAGCATGGGCCGCACCGTATGCCCAATCGGAGCGCCGAAAACAATCGGCACGCCAAGCGGCCTCAGAATTCTCCCACAGACTTCCCGTACCGTTGGAGCTCCGGCGGCGGCCGGCTCACTGTCAGGAAAATCTCCCAGCACAATTCCGCGAACGCCTTCAAATTTTCCCGATTGCTTCAAATGCATCAGGACGCGATCGACTTGATAGGGCTTCATGCCGCGATCTTCGAGGACCAGGATCGAATCCTTGGTATCCAATTCCCACGGTGTTCCAATCGTGGCTTCCAGCAAAGTCATGCAACCGCCTAAGACCCTGCCCATGGATTCACCGGCGAGAACTGCTTCACCCATCAGCCGCAATTTCCAGCCGCCTTCCGTTTTGCCGACCGCTTGAAGAAAAGAGTTCTCATCATAACCCTTGCGCACATCTGCGCCCGCGTTGAGCCCCCCAACAACCATCGGACCGTAGAAAGTGATCCACTTGCAGCGTTGCCACAGAAAAATTTGCAATGTCGTGAGGTCGCTGAAGCCAATCACGCACTTCAGATCGCGAAGGCTCTTCTCCAATTCGAATTCCAGAAGGTAGTTCGACCCGTAGCCGCCGCGCAAGGCCACCAGTCCGTCCACCTGATCGGAATTCAGCGTCCCGAGAAAACCGTTGGCGCGCTCCAGAGGCGGGCCCGCAAAGTACCCTTCCGCTTTGGTGTCTTGATTGGAGACCACCTGAAAACCGTGGCGCTTCAATTCCGCAAGCCCGGCGATCATTTCGACGGACTCCGCGGGAGACGCCGGAGCGAACACTCCCAGGCGCGAACCGGCAGCCAGCGCCTTGGGTTTCCGGGGAATCCCGTTGCTACCCGTCATTCGTGATGGCCTTCGAGCGGAATCACTTCCGTGATCACGCCCTGGCGATTGAGCTGGGTGACAATCGTTTCTTGCTGACTATGGCTGACGTCCGATTCGAATTCAACAATGGAGTTCGCCCCGGCCATCGAAACGCGAAAGTGTTGCATGGGAATTTTCAGACCGGCCACCAGCCGTTGCACTTCCGTCGCGACACTGTCAGCATGGCCGGTGGTAACACGGAAAATCATGTTTCGGGACTTCAAATGGAATCGCCTCGCGACCCAACCGATGCAGATCAAGCCGAAAAGCACGAGGCCCGTAGCATAGGTGGCCACAGCGTAAAGCCCTCCACCGGCGGCCATGCCAATCGCGGCTTCCACGAAGACGGTCGCGGCTGTGGTCAATCCCACAATGCCGCCCGTGTCGCGCAGAATCGCGCCCGCACCGAGGAAACCAATGCCCTGCACAATGTTCGAGGCGATGCGAGTGCTTCCCGTATCGCCAAAAGCATGTGCAATCTCGCCCGAAAGAATGGTGAAGAGCGCCGTGGCCAGGCACACAAATAGGCTGGTCCGAATCCCTGCCGGCCTGCGCCGCAAGTCGCGTTCGATGCCGATGACCGCCCCGAGTACCGCAGCAACGGTCAGTCGCAGAAATATTTGTGGAAGAGAAAGCATTCTGAACGGGACCCACTGCCCGCCTGAGCGAAATTTTACTATTTACAATTTGAATTGCGTCAATTTCCCAAAATGGCGTGCCCTGGCGTGTATCTCGCTGCGCTTCAAATGGCGCAGCCGGTCCAGGCCGAATTTCTCGACGGCAAAGCTCCCCATGACCGATCCGTAGACCATGGCGCGGCGGAGCGAAGCGTCGGACTTGTCCCCGTTCCCGGCCAGGTAGCCCATGAAGCCACCGGCGAAGCTGTCGCCCGCCCCGGTCGGATCGTGTGGCTCTTCAAGCGGAAATGCTGGGACACAGAAAACGCCACGCTTGTCCACCATCATCGCGCCGTATTCTCCGCGCTTTACAACCAGCGTCGCCGGACCCATCTTGAAAATGTGCTTGGCTGCGCGCAACAAGTTGTGCTCGTTCGAAAGCTCGCGCGTCTCCGAATCATTGATCATCAGAATGTCCACATGCTTCAGCGTTTCCCGCAGCTCAGCGTTCGAACGCTCGATCCAGTAGTTCATGGTATCCAGCGCGGCGATTTTAGGGCGCTTCTTGACCTGATGAAGCACGTCCCGCTGCAGATCTGGCGCGATGTTGGCAAGGAAAACGTATTTCGAGCTGCGATATTTTTCCGGCAAGCGTGGCTTGAACTCAGCGAACACGTTCAGCTCCGTCGCCAGCGTTACGCGCTCGTTCAGGTTCTGCGAATAGCGGCCGGCCCAGAAAAATGTCTTGCCAGTGGCGCGTTCCAGCCCGTCGATATCGATGGTGCGCCCGTGAAAAATCCGGGCATCCACTTCCGTGAAGTCGTCACCCACGATCCCAACCAGGTTTACGTGCGTAAAGAAACTCGCCGCCACCGCGAAATAAGTGGCCGCTCCACCAAGCGCCCGCTCCACCTTTCCATACGGGCTTTCCAAAGCGTCGAACGCGACGGAACCCACAACGAGTAAGGACACTCTGTTCTCCTAAGAGATATATTTTCCGATGATCGCCGCGAGCCGTTTCTTTGTTGCCTTGGGGACAATCTTCAAATCCGTCACCAGCGCGTGCTGCAGAGCCGATCCGCATTTGCAGGACCTGCCCGCGGGTAGCTCTCGAACCGCAGTTCGCAACACTTTCTGAGCGTTTTCCGCGTTCTGATTCAGCGTGGCGATGATTTGCGACGCCGTGACCGATTCATGCTCCGGGTGCCAGCAGTCGTAATCGGTGATCATCGCAATCGTCGCGTAGCAAATCTCCGCTTCCCGCGCCAGCCGCGCTTCCGTCACGTTAGTCATGCCAATCACTTCAAAGCGCAGCTGCCGATGTACTTCTGCTTCCGCCAGCGTCGAGAATTGCGGCCCTTCGATGCAAACGTATATTCCGCGGCGATGCACCTTGACGGCTTCATGAACGCAGGCGTCCGCCAGAACGCCCGACAACTGGCCGCAGGTCGGATGCGCAAACGCCACGTGCGCAACGATTCCGTCGCCGAAAAAAGTCGAGGCGCGATTCTTCGCGCGGTCAAAAAACTGGTCCGGGACGAGAAACTCTCCCGGCCGCAGATCTTCCTTAAGCGAGCCAACCGCGCTCACCGAAATAATGCGTTCCACTCCCAAGAGCTTCATCGCGCAGACATTCGCTCGGTAATTTATCTCGCCCGGGAGGATACGATGCCCACGCCCATGCCGCGCCAGAAACGCCACGCACTTACCCTCCAGCGTCCCCAGCACGATCGCATCCGAAGGCTCGCCGAACGGCGTTTTCACGCGAACCTCGCGCGTATTCGTCAATCCGCTCATCGAGTAGAGCCCGCTCCCGCCGATGATGCCGATCGTCGCCTGGGCAGCGGATTTCGCGCTCTTCGCCTTACCCGCCTTCTTTGCCGCCATCTTTTCCCTCTCCTCAGCCATGAAGGCCGCTCTTTTTCAAAATTTCATTCACCGCGGAAAATGGATCCTTCTTGCGGTCCGCGACCTCTGCCGCCAATTCCGCAAGCCGCGCCTCGCCGCCCGCTCCGCCCAAGGCGCGTTCCACCAAACGCGATTCGAGCAGTTCAATCAAACGATTCTTCCAATGCTCGACGTGTTTTTTCTGTCGCTGTCCGCTCGATTCAAAATGTTTCCGAAACTTCGCAACGGTCTCGGCCAACTCCTCAATACCCTTACTTTCGGAAGCCACCGTGCGAACTACCGGAGGATGCCAGCCGTCGCGCGGCATTACCAGCGACAGCATCGCTAGAAGTTGTTGCTCAAGCCGATCCGCCCCTTCGCGATCTGCTTTGTTCAAAACAAAAATGTCGCCAATCTCCATCAGTCCGGCTTTCATGTTTTGAATGTCATCGCCAAGCCCGGGCACCAGCACCACCAGTACGCAATCTGCCAGTCTCACAATATCAATTTCATCTTGTCCCACGCCGACGGTCTCGATCAGCACGTGCTTCTTCCCTGCCGCATCCAGAAGCAGCGCCACCTCCGCCGTCGAGCGCGCGAGCCCGCCAAGGAATCCTCTCGTGGCCATCGACCGGATAAAAGTGCCCGCATCGCCTGCGTGCCCTTGCATTCGAATCCGATCGCCGAGAATCGCGCCGCCGGAATACGGACTCGTCGGATCGACCGCGATCACGCCCACTTCTTCCTTCTTCTTCCGGTGATACGCCGCCAACCGGTCAACGAGCGTGCTCTTCCCCGTTCCCGGCGCGCCGGTGACTCCCGTGAGATACGCCTGCCCCGTGTGCGGAAACAGCAGCCGCAGCAACTCCTCCGCTTCCGGCTGATGATTCTCGATCGCCGTGATCGCGCGCGACACCGCCCGCACATCGCCGGCACGCACATTTTCCGCCCACTTCTCAACGGGCAGAGTCATACTTTTCCTGTGGAGGCCTCTCGGGAGCCAGGCGCATGTCGCTATTATTTCTTGCCAAGAAGCTGCCGGGCAATCACCAATTTCTGAATTTCGCTGGTGCCTTCCCCGATAGTGCAGAGCTTCACGTCGCGGTAGTACTTCTCGGCTGGATAATCCTTGATGAAACCGTAGCCGCCATGAATTTGCACGCACTCGTTGGCCACGCTCACCGCGATTTCGCTGGCAAACAATTTCGCCATGCTCGATTCGCGAGTGAATCGCACGTCATTTTTATCCGCGAGCCACGCCGCTTGAAAAACCAGCAGCCGCGCCGCTTCCACCTGAGTAGCCATGTCCGCCAGCTTGAACTGCACCGCCTGAAACTCGCTGATCGCCTGCCCAAACTGTTTTCGTTGCTTGGCGTATTTCGTGGCTGCTTCAAGCGCGCCCTGCGCCATGCCCAACGCGAGCGCCGCAATCGAAATCCGTCCTCCATCGAGAATCTTCAAGCTGCCAGTGAATCCTTCGCCTTCCGGCCCAAGCAGGTTTTCTTGCGGCACGCGGCAATCGTTGAAAATCACTTCCGACGTGTCGCTCGCGCGCATCCCCAGCTTGTTTTCTTTTTTCCCCGGCCGGAATCCTTTCATTCCTTTCTCTAAAATAAAGGCGCTGATTCCGTGCGAGCCTTTTGATTTGTCCGTGACCGCCATGGCCACGCAATAATTCGCATAATGTCCATTGGTAGTGAAAGTCTTGGCGCCGTTCAGCACCCAATGATTGCCGTCGCGCACGGCCGTCGTTCGCGTCCCACCCGCATCCGAACCCGCCTCCGGCTCGGTCAGCGACCACGCCCCAATCGCCTTCCCTGAAGCCAGCGGCACAAGATATTTCTTCTTCTGCGCCTCGGTCCCGAACTTGAAAATGTGGTTGGAGCAAAGCGAATTGTGCGCCGCCACGATCAGGCCCACCGAACCATCCACGCGCGCCAGCTCTTCGATCGCCAGCGCATATTCGATGTAGCCCAGCCCTGCCCCGCCATACTGTTCCGGAAAAATAACCCCCAGCAGCCCCATCTCCGCCAGCTTCGGCATGATCTCCATCGGGAAATGTGACGCTTCGTCCCACTCCATCACGTGCGGCGCAATTTCGCCCCCGGCGAATTCCCGCACACTCCGGCGAAGCTGCTGCTGTTCCTCAGTGAAGCTGAATTCCACGGTCTCCTCGGCAGTCCATTGCTGCTGGCAATAGGCAGACAAACTTTTTCTTATCTTATGATTCTACACGACCGCCACTTACAATCCGCCTCGTCTTCAGTGCTTTTTTCTGTTTCAGCAATGAGCGGCGCCGTCGAAACGAAATGTGAACGAGATGGCTGCGCCTCTTTTTATTAGGCGCCCACCTTCTGCGTTTTTGCGACAACTTCCTTCAATACAACAAGCGCCCGTTCGATCCCCGCCCGGTCCACGTCGCAGTGCGTAACCAGGCGCACCGAATACAGCGACGTATCCTGCGCCCACACGCCGTGCGGATGCAGCGCATCGCACAACTCCACCGCTGTTTTCCCGGTCTTCGAGCAATCAAAAATCACAATGTTCGAGCGTACCTTCTTCGGATCAATGCTTAGCCCCGGAATTTCCGCGATCCCCTCCGCCAGCCGCTTGGCATTTTCGTGATCGATGTGCAGTCTCGCCGGAGACTTTTCAAGAGCAATCAACCCTGGCGCCGCAATCACTCCCGCCTGACGCATGCCTCCGCCGAACATTTTCCGGTAAACTCGTCCCTTTTCGATAAACGCCTTCGTTCCTGCAATCATCGACCCCACCGGAGCGCCCAGCCCCTTCGACAAACAAAACATCACCGAATCCACTTTGCGCGTCATCACCGCCACGTGGTCTCCGAGCGCCGTCGCCGCATTAAAAATCCGCGCCCCATCTAGATGCACCTTCAATCCCATCTTGTGTGCATGGTCGCAAATGTCATCCACCAGGGCTGTCGGATACACAGTCCCGCCCGCCATGTTGCTCGTATTTTCCAGGCACACCAAAGCCGTCTGCGAGTCGTAATAAATCTTCGGCCGGATCACGGCCTCAATCTGTTTCCACGTCAAAATCCCATCTTCCGCCCGAGCCACGCGCGGCATGCAGCCGGCAATCGCCGACATCGACGCCAACTCATACAAATTCACATGCGAGCGCTCTTCGCAAATCACTTCGTCGCCGTGATGCGTCCACACCTTGATCCCGATAAGGTTCCCCATGCAGCCCGTGGGGACAAAGAGCGCCGCCTCTTTCCCAAACATTTCCGCCGCCCGCCGCTCCAGCCGGTTGACTGTCGGGTCCTCTCCGTACACGTCATCGCCGACCTCTGCCTCGGCCATCGCGCGCCGCATCTCCGCCGTAGGCCGCGTCACCGTATCGCTCCGCAGGTCCACCACGCCTTCCGGAATCTTCCCCGCCTCCGCCAACTGATCCGGATCCACCCTCTGATTCCCCTTCGCCACCGTATAACTCATGTTTTCTCTTCTCCGCTCTGCCAATGCTCTTCTTTTCGTGCTCAAGTCCCGTGTTGCAGTTCCCTCTTTTTTTCTCTGCGCCCTCTGTGTCTCTGCGTTTAGCTCATTCTTTCTTTGCAGTTCTACCGCAACAATTCCACAAACACCTCATTCGAAACACTCAGCTTCTCCGGAGCCAGCCGCACGAAGTTCCCCTCGCGTTTCACCAAACCCGCCGACGTCAGAGGTTCAAATCGTCCCGTCAACGTCACGCCATATTCCCGTTCGATTCGCCCCACATCAATTCCATCCAACTGCCGCAGCCCGAGAAACAACTCCTCCTCCAGCGCGCTCGCCGCCGTCAAAACTTCATGCTGCTCCACCGGCAACCGCCCCCTATGCAAGGCCCCCACATAAGCCGCCGCATCATGCGCGTTCGCCCATCGCTCCGTCCCCGAAAACGAATGTGCCCCCGCCCCAAATCCCAAGTACGACTCGCGCCTCCAGTATTTCAAGTTATGCTTCGACTCAAACCCCGGCTTCGCCCAGTTTGAGATCTCGTAGTGATGATGCCCCGCCGCTCGCAGCGCCTCCTGCCCCATCTCATAGAACTCCGCCATCTCATCTTCGCTCGGCACTGCTCCTGCGCTGTACTTCCCCCCGCCTTGCAGCAACTCCTTGCCAAGCCGGCTCCCCTCATCAATCTCCAGCAAATAAACCGAAACGTGCTCTGGCGCCAATGCCGCCAATTCGTCCAAAGACTGCCGCCAGCTTTCCTTCGTCTGGTGCGGCAACCCTGCAATCAAATCAACGCTGATATTCCGGATCCCAGCCTCGCGCAGAATCGGCACCGCCCGGTAAATGTCCGCCCGCCGGTGCATCCGCCCCGCCGCAATCAACTCCTTATCCACAAACGACTGCAGCCCAAAGCTCACCCGGTTAATCCCCGCCCGAGCCCAGGCCGCCGCCTTCCCCGGCTCAACCGTCTCCGGGTCTGCCTCCAGCGTCACCTCTTCAAGGTCAGGCCCGAATGTCGCCCGGATCGCGTCCAAGATGTCCTGCAAATGAGCGGGATCCAGCAGGCTCGGCGTTCCCCCGCCAACGTAAACCGTATCCACACCCAGGGTCGTCTCTGTGTAGGGGCCGCCTTCCGAGGCGGGCCGTTTACCGACGCCGTTTGCTGCCGTGGCGTCTTTTTGTAGGGGCGCAGAACCTGTCGCGACCTTGTCGGGACCGCTGAGCCTCGAACTCCCTGGCCAATCCACCCCCGCTGCCCGCAGCAACTCCCCATGCTCCCGAATCTCCCTACAAACCGCCTCCACATAAGGCGCAAACCGGCTGCTCGCCACCACTCCCGTATGAAAATTACAGTAGGTACACTTCGTCTGGCAAAACGGCACCTGCACGTAAATCCCAAGCTTCCTCATCACCCAAAAACTCTAGCACACCCCTGCCTCAATCCAGGCACGTCGAAGCAAATGTATAGGGAAATCCTCTACGGCGAGACTTTCTCGGCAAAGAAACAGACGTTCTCAATGCCTGTCTTTCCGATCTCGTTCAGAACCTGTTTAATGTGGCCGTACTTCGCGCGAGTATCGGCTCGGATATAAATCTTCAGATCCGCTCCATTTTTAACGCTCTCCCGAATCTGATTGGATAAGTCGCCAACCCTGACCTTCTGATTGCGATAGAAGACTGCGCCGTCACGCGAAACGCTAACGATTTGGGCGTCGTCTCGCACGGCCCGGGGCATCGAACCGGCATACCAAGTCTGCGGCAAGTCCACGGTGAAACCATGCGTCACCATCGGACGGATGGTCATGAAAATCACAAGAAGCGTAAGCGCGAGCCCCACAAGTGGATAGGCATTAACCCCGCTATGATCCCTGTTGGGCCATTTGGCCGACGTCTTCGTCCAGCCGTGGTATCCGCACCCCATATTGCCGCCTTCCTGCGTCAAGCTCCCCAATCCGTTACGACTATTAGACACCGCCGACAGAAGTCCTAGCCAGGCCCGCGATTTTCTCAATTGCGGGATTATCGCTGTAACGACTTAACTCCGCCCCTTCAACGTGTTAACGTTAGTCGCAACTATGTCCTTGCTTATCCGCCATCAGGCGTGCATAATCCCCTTGGGCATTCCTACGGCCCTATCCATTGCGGCAGCTTGTATGCCGCTTTTTTTTGCTTCGAGTCACCTCTTTCGCGGCGAAGTTTGCTCTCAAGTCCGCCCGACGGCAAAAAAATGGCTCGATTCTTCGCAATTTTAATGCAATGTAAGTCGCTTTAGAATCAACACCTATAGAAATGCCCGCAAGTATTGATTCTAAACCACTTACATAGACTCTAAGCCCTTTAGATGCAACACTTACAGAAAACATAGGGGGATGGGGGAGATCCCCAATCTGTATACTCGCGGAATCTACGTGGCTCAGTCTGCCACAACTTTGACCTGCAACCGCCGCTCGCGGGGACCGTCAAACTCGCAGAGGAACACGCCCTGCCACCGCCCCAGCACCAGTTTGCCGCCTTCTACATGAATGATTTGACTGGCCCCGACAAGGGCGGACTTTACATGGGAATCCGAATTGCCCTCGCTGTGCCGGTACGGCCCGCCTGCGGGGACAAGCCGGTCCAACGCCCCTTCCACATCGCGCGCCACATCCGGGTCCGCGCATTCATTGATGGTGATCGCCGCCGTCGTGTGCGGCACATACAAATAGCAAATCCCGTTAGCGACGCCAGACGAAGCGACCGCCTTTTGCACTAGCGCAGTAACATCCAGAAGCTGCGTCCGCCGGTCCGTTTTCACATGCAACGTCTGCAAGAGTCCTCCCCGCCGCATTGGAATGTCTTTGTAGCGCCGCCTTCAGGCCGGCATCTTGGTTTGAGAGTTTACGGCAGTTGCACGATGAAGTGATTTCCGATTTTCTTTCCCGTCGAATGTTTTTGCAATTCGCTCAGCCCGCCTGCTCCCCATCGCGCCAGAAACGGCAGCAGGCACAATTCCCGCTCCTGCGGGCCCTTGTGCGGATAGAGCAGCGATTCCAGATACTGTTCATGCGTGGAGATCAACCCGGTTTTCTGGTCCTGTGCGCGCCCCGTTTTGCGCCGCAGCTTGTCGACCTGAAACTCGATTCTCTTGCGCGCGCGTTCCACCGTGCCTTTTAGCGTGGGATCGAGTTTTTCGATCTGCTTGCCAAGCTGCGAAAGCATCTTCGCGATCTGTTTCTGATTGCCATCAAACTTTTTTGCCAGCGAACTGGAGACCGACCGGCGCTCCATTTTGTGCCGCAAGTCTTGCGAGCCTGACCAAACATCCTCAACGCTCAGCACGTAGTTGCGCAGGAGTTTATTGGCCTTCGCATCCACCAGCGTGAATCCCGCGCGCGGCAGCATCACCGGCATCCTTCCAAGGAGATGCCGGTACACCACTTCCGACTGCGCAAAGTAAGCAATCTCCGCAGGACCCGCAATATACGCTGCGGTGGGAAGCAGATAGTCCTGCACCACTGGCCGGAAGAGCGCATTAGGGCTGAAATTCTCCGGCTCCATATGCGTCATGTGCACCATCTCTTCGCGCGCCCATGTTTTCTCATCAGCCTGAAATTTCCCGGCGTTCGCCGTAACGACCTGCCGCACGCCGTCGGCCAAGTGAAACAATAATGTGCTGCGCGCGGTCACTTTAACTTGCACTTCAAATCCCGCGCGGTCCAAGTCTTTCCCCCGCTGCAATAGCTTTTCGTTCAACACGTCGCGATCCGCCAGCGCGTGCTGGTAAAGGGGCGCCGCAATTTTGTGCAAGCCCTTGTCGAGCGGGTCCATCAGGATCAGCCCATGCTGCGCAAACAGCCGCGCGAATAATTTGCCGAACGCGCTGCCGTACGTTTCCTCCGGCCGGTAGCTTTCTACCAGATACTGCGCCAGCAGATCGCTCCCCTGGTTCACAAGCAATTCCGCCGCTTCTTGCGCAAGTGGCTCGATCTGTTCGCCAAGCGGGATTCGGCCTACTGGTCGTCCCGTTTCCGCGGTAGCCGGCAATTCAAAGCGCACCAGTTTCCCGCGATCGAACCAAGTGGAATGCCGAACTTCATCGAGATCGTGGTCCTCCGTGGCCATCCAAAAAATCGGTACCGCCGGAATTCCGCCGCGCGTCAACTCTTCGGCGATTTGAATGGCCGTAAGCGCCTTATAGACGGAATACGCGGGCCCGGTGAACAATCCCACCTGCTGCCCGGAAACGACAGCGACCGCGCCGTTTTCGAGCCGCTCCAAATTGGACAGAGTTTCTTCCCCCACCCCAAGAGCGACGTTCTGTTCGCGAAGAATGGAACTGACTTCCGCTCTTCGCTCCTCTGGATAGTCCAGCTTCCGCGCCTCGCGCGTCACTGCCGCCATTGCCGGTGGATGAACGTAAAACACCTTCAGCTTTTCAAAATGATCTAGGTATTCAAGAAAGAGCTTCGGTTGATGAGGAAGCTGCCGGAAGGGGAGGGGGCGACAATCCATGAGCGGTTAGATGATACTCGCGAGAAAACGTCTCATCAATCGAGATGGATAGTTCGAAATTAGGCCCTCACTGCGGCTGGTTCGAGATTCGCCAGGAACTCCGTAAGACGTTTATTTTGTTCATGGTGCAAGGGGAGAAGCGGCAAACGCGGAATGCCGCCGCGGTATCCGCGCTGGTCCATGGCGCACTTTACACCGGCAATACTGAGTTCCGAAACGATCAGTTTTGAAGCCCGGGCCAAAATGAATTGCAGCTCGCGCGCCTTTTCGTGCTGCCCTTGCCGGAACAATTCAAACAGCGCCACGCATTTCTCCGGAAGCGCGCACGCCAGCGCCAGAATCGCTCCTCGCGCACCTATCGCCAAGGATGGATACACAGTCGCGGCAGAACCGACTAACACTTGAAACTGCGATGGAGTTGCCCCGATGATTTCTCCGATGCCCAAGACATTTCCCGAACTATCTTTGATGCCGATAATATTGGGATGCTCGGCAAGCGCGGCGACGTCCGCGGCCGCAAGCGCCACGCCTGTGTACTGCGGAATGGAATAGAGCATCACCGGAATTGGAGATTCGTCTGCCACTCGCCGGAAATGTGCGATAAGCACTTCGGGCTTGTACGCGGGTTTGTAATAGTAAGGCGTCTTCACCAGCGCCGCGTCATATCCCAACTCTGCGGCGCGCTTCGTGCGTTCAATGGTTTCCGCAGTGGACTCGGCGCCAGTGCCAGCGAAAAGCTTTTTCCCTTTGGCCGCCGCTTCTTTCACGGTGATGAGAATTCCGTCCATCTCCGCTCGCGTGAGCAGCACGGATTCTCCCGTTGAGCCAACCGCGACATAGCCCGCCAGATCCGTCTGGTTGTACCGATGGACGTTGTGTTTCAGGTCGGCAAGAGAAACCGATCCGTCGTGCGCATAGGGCGTGGTTAATGCGGCGAAAACTCCGGAAGCAATCACGACTTAATCTCCTGAGGGCACGCCCGAGGCAGCGGCCCGTCCACGGTGCAAATCCTGCAGGGCGGCGACTTCTGTTCCCTGCTCGAGCAGCGCGTGAATCCCACGCGCGGCTGCATGGGCTGCGGCAAGCGTAGTGATGCAAGGAATGTTGTAACGAATTGCTGCGCGCCGAATTGATTTTTCGTCGTAGAACGACTCGCGCCCAAGGGGAGTGTTGATCACCAAGTCGATCTTGCCCGTTTTCACCAGGTCCACAATGTTCGGGCGGCCCTCGTTCACTTTGAATACCGGCTCGGCCTCGATGCCGGCGGTTTCCAGCGCAGCAGCGGTTCCCCGGGTGGCAAGCAGCCGAAAACCCAGTGACGAAAGTTCTTTTCCAAGCGCGCCCAGTTGCTTTTTGTCGCGGTCGTTTACGCTGAGAAATACCGTGCCCTTGCGCGGCAGGCGTTGCCCCGCTGCAAGCTGAGCCTTCGCAAATGCTTGCCCGTACGAAGTCGAAATCCCCATGACTTCGCCCGTCGAGCGCATCTCGGGGCCGAGGATGGTATCTACGCCACGAAATTTGTTGAAGGGAAACACGGGTGATTTCACGGAATAAAATTCGTGCACGGCGATCTCGGCCACGCCGTTGTGCTGCACAGTGGGCAGGTCCAGAGTTGCCAATTTCTTCCCAGTCATCAATCGCGCCGCAACTTTCGCCAGCGGCACTCCGGTCGCTTTGCTCACGAAAGGGACAGTGCGCGACGCGCGCGGATTTACTTCCAACACGTAAACCGTGTCGCGCTGAATCGCATACTGCACATTCATCAAGCCGACCACTTTCAACGCCAACGCCAGCCGTTTCGTATATTCGCGGATGTGATCGAGAATTGCCGGCGACAAGCTCACGGGCGGAAGCACGCATGAAGAATCCCCGGAATGCACTCCGGCTTCCTCGATGTGCTCCATGATTCCGCCGATGACCACGTCCGTTCCGTCGGCAAGTGCGTCCACATCGATTTCCGTTGCTTCCTCGAGAAATTGGTCGATCAGGACCGGCCGCGCCGGCCCCATCAGCGCCGCTTGCGCAACGTAATCCTGCACGGTGTTCACGTCATAGGCGATTACCATCGCGCGGCCGCCAAGCACGTAACTTGGGCGCACCAGCACAGGTAATCCTATTTCGCCCGCCACGCGAGCAGCTTCTTCCGGCACCAGCGCCGTAGCATTGCGCGGTTGCGGAATTTTCAATTCTTCGAGCAAACGCCCGAAGCGGCGGCGGTCTTCGGCAAGATCGATGGATTCCGGAGCCGTGCCGATAATTGGCACGCCGTTGCGTTTTAGTTCCAGCGCGAGATTCAGAGGCGTTTGTCCGCCAAACTGAACGATCACTCCTTGCGGCTTTTCGCGCTCCACGATTGCGAGCACATCTTCCAGTGTGAGCGGTTCGAAATACAGCCGGTCGGAAGTGTCGTAGTCCGTCGAAACCGTCTCCGGATTGCAATTCACCATAATGGTCTCAAAACCGTCTTCGCGCAGCGCGTATGCAGCATGGCAGCAGCAATAGTCAAATTCGATTCCTTGCCCGATGCGATTCGGCCCGCTGCCCAAAATCATGATTTTGGGCCGGGCCTGGGCGCCCGATTCGTCCTCGTCTTCGTACGTGGAATAGAGGTAAGGCGTGAACGATTCAAATTCCGCAGCGCAGGTATCGACGCGTTTGAAAACCGGGGTGACGCCGTACCGAGCGCGCTGCAAGCGCACGGATGCTGACGTTGTTCTCCAAATTTGCGCCAACTGTTCGTCGCTGGTTCCGTGGCGCTTGACCTCGCGCAGCAATTCTTTCGAAGCTGTCTCGACGGTCACTGCCGCCGCGCGCCGGTTCATGGCCGTCAACTCTTCGATTTGCTGGATGAACCACGGATCGATCTTTGTCAGCTCGCAGATTTCCTGGGCCGGCAGCCCGCGGTCCATGGCGGTCAACAGCCAGTGGATGCGATCCGGCCGCGGCGTTGCAAGCTTTTCACGCAGCAATGAATCCGGCGTTTCCGACGGGGCGCGCCACGGCGTGCTCGGCTCCAGCGAGCGAATTCCCTTCTGCAGCGCTTCTTTGAACGTCCGGCCAATGGCCATGACTTCGCCGACCGATTTCATCTGCGTTCCAAGAGTGCTGTCCGCACCGGGAAACTTTTCGAACTGCCACTTGGGAATTTTCACGACGACGTAGTCGATGGTTGGCTCGAAGCATGCCGGCGTTTTCTTCGTAATGTCATTCGGAATTTCGTCCAGCGACATCCCCACGGCCAGCCGGGCCGCGATTTTCGCGATCGGGAAGCCGGTGGCTTTGCTGGCCAGCGCGGAGCTCCGCGATACGCGCGGATTCATTTCAATCACGACCATGCGGCCATTTTCAGGATTCACGGCAAATTGCACGTTCGAACCGCCGGTTTCCACACCGACCTCACGGATAATCGCGGCCGCAGCATCGCGCATGCGCTGAAATTCCTTGTCTGTCAGCGTCTGCGCCGGAGCCACGGTAATCGAATCGCCGGTGTGCACGCCCATGGGGTCGAAGTTTTCGATGGTGCAGATCACCACGAAGTTGTCGCGGAAATCGCGCATCACTTCGAGCTCGTATTCTTTCCAGCCGAGCACGGATTCTTCGACCAGCGCTTCATGCACCGGGCTCAAGTCCAGCGCGTGGGCGATGGCTTCGCCAAACTCTTCCTTGTTGTAGGCGATGGAGCCGCCGGTCCCGCCCAGCGTGAACGACGGTCGAATCACCAGCGGAAATCCCAATTGATCGCAGAGCCGCAAGGCGTCCTTCGCGTTGTTCACCAGGGCGGAGGCGGGAACTTCCAGGCCAATTTTGCGGCAGGCGTCCTTAAACCACAGACGATCTTCCGCGACTTTAATCGCGCGCAGCGACGCGCCAATCATTTCCACTTTGTATTTTTCGAGGACACCGCTTTCGGAAAGCTCGACCGCAAGATTCAGCGCGGTCTGCCCTCCGACCGTCGGCAACAGAGCATCGGGCTTTTCTCGCGCAATAATTTCCTGGAGATATTCCTTGGTGAGCGGCTCGATGTAGGTGCGATGGGCAAGCTCGGGGTCGGTCATGATGGTCGCGGGATTCGAATTGACCAGCACGACCTGGTAGCCCTCCGCGCGCAGCGCTTTGCACGCCTGCGCCCCGGAGTAGTCAAACTCGCAAGCCTGGCCGATGATAATCGGCCCCGACCCGATAATCAGAATCTTCTTAATATCCTTGCGCTTCGGCATATTGTCCCGTGAAATTCTTCTTCACCGCCGCGAGCTCCCCGGCTGAGCAAATTCCTTCATCAAATCGGTGAACTGGGTGAACAGATAGTGCGAATCGTGCGGGCCGGGCGAGGCTTCCGGATGGTATTGCACGCTGAAGAGCGGCAGTGACTTGTGGCGCATGCCTTCATTGGTGTTGTCGTTCAAATTGATATGCGTAATTTCGACTTTGCTCGAGGGCAGCGATTCCGGATCGACGCAAAACCCGTGATTCTGCGCGGTAATTTCCACTTGTTCGGTTAGCAGATTCTTTACCGGATGATTCGAACCGTGGTGGCCGAACTTCAGCTTGAATGTTTTTCCGCCCAGCGCCAGCCCGCACAACTGGTGCCCCAGGCAAATGCCGAATACAGGCACATGGCCGATAAGCTTCTGAATGCTTTCCACCGCGTAGGTGACGGGCTCAGGATCGCCCGGCCCGTTCGAGAGGAAGACTCCGTCCGGCTTCATCGCCAGAACGTCTTCGGCGGAAGTCTGCGCCGGCACAACGTAGACTTCGCAGTGGTGGTCCACAAGCAGGCGCAAAATGTTCTGCTTGATTCCGTAGTCGTAGGCCACCACGCGATGTCTCCGGGTTTCCGCTTCCGCGTCTGATTGGCCCATCTGTTCCGACCAGGGCGAGATCGCGACTTCTACGGAGCCTTTATCCCACCCGTACGGCTTCCCGCAGCTGACGCGGCTGGCGAGTTCCTGACCGGCCATGCTGGGCAATTGCTTGGCTTCGAAAACCAATTGTTCGGCGGGCGTTCCATCCGTCGCAACAATGCCGCGCAGCGCCCCGACGTTGCGAATGTGCCGCACCAGCGCGCGAGTATCGATGTCCCAGATGACCGGAATCTTGTGGCGATTCAAATACAGTTGCGTGGTCTCCGCCGACCTCCAGTTAGAAGAGACCTGCGAGAATTCCCGCACGATGAGCGATTCGATGTAAGGCCGCGAGGATTCCTCATCTTCGAGATTGGCGCCGACGTTCCCGATGTGCGGATAGGTCAAACAGACAATTTGGCCGGCGTAGCTGGGGTCGGTAAAGACTTCCTGGTAACCGGTGAGGCTGGTATTGAAAACGACTTCGCCGCCACGGCGCGTAATCGCGCCGGCCGCGCGGCCATTAAAGACGCGCCCGTCTTCCAGCGCGAGGATCGCGGGTCGGTGCTGAACTTCGGTCAGTGGGTCCTCCCCTGTTTCTCATCAAATTCTGCCATTCACTTTGTATCGGCTTCGGTTGTCGAAAGCGAGCCGAAATGATCGACCGGCCAGTAGGCAAAGACGGCGCGCCCGTAAATGTACTGGATGGGGACCGGACCGAATACGCGAGAATCATTGGAGCTGATGCGGTGGTCTCCCATAACAAAATAACTGTCCTTGTCTACGTGCTTTGGCCCAAAATCGCTTAGGTCCTCGTACTGCGGGGGAACATAAGGCTCCGGCACGATTCTTCCGTCGACGTACACGGTGCCCTGCCGGATTTCCACTGTTTCGCCTGGCAAACCGACCACGCGCTTGATGAATGACTTCGAATGGTCGAGCGGATACCAGAAAACGACCACGTCGCCGCGCTGGATAGGCTCAAAGCGGTACACAAATTTGTTGATGAAGATACGTTCCTGGTCGGAGAGTAGCGGGGCCATGCTGGTGCCCTCGACTTTTACCGGCTGATACAAGAAGACGATGATCACCAAGGCAAGGCCGATGGCGATCAGAAGGTCGCGCGTCCAGATGCGAATTTCTCCGCGCAGTGAGTGCAGAGGAGCAGACCGCTCCGCGGCTGTGGTTGAATCCGAGCATTCTCTTCCTATATTTGCGGTCGGTCGAGCAGCGGTCACAACAGAAGATGCTGCCGGAACTGAGGTTTCCGGTGAGGTCGAGGTTGCAGGCTGTTTCTCGTCCGGTCTTTCCATTTTTTAGTGCCTTACATTTATAGCACGGCCATCGCGACCCACGCCAGATACGAATTGCCGCAATTGTCACGGCAACGTAAAGGCCGCGGGTGGTTGCCTGCACTAATTGAGATTCACCGAGCCCCGGGGTAGTTGCTAACAAATCTTGGATGCCTAACGAATGGTGAAAGGGTTTGGAGCAGGGCCAGCTCTCCACTATTCGTCACCGAGAGCGAAGTTCAGGGAGGCCAGTGCGGTGACGACAGCGGTCTCTGTGCGCAGGATCCTGCGGCCGAGGGAGGCTTCCAAGAATCCGCAGCGCTGAGCCGCCGCGAATTCGGCGTCCGTCCAGCCGCCTTCCGGGCCGATTGCCAACGTCGCGCTGGCCGCCCGCTGGCCTTGCAGAACTCTCCGCAAGGGCGACGCAGTTGTCCGCTCGGAAAGCATCACCCCCAAGGCGTCTTTACGTGAAGCGAAAGCGCTGTCTGGCTTTGCCAAGCCGCCCAGCACTGGCACGCGAACGCGCCGGGATTGCTGCGAGGATTCCAAGAGGATTCTCTTCCAGCGGTCCGCTCGTTTTGTGGCCGCCGAGAGCAGAGCCTTCTCACTGCGGTCCGCAGCGAGCGGCACGATCGTGCTCACTCCCAGCTCGGTGGCCTTTTCGATAGCCCATTCGAATGCGTCAAACTTCACCACGGCCAGCAGAAGGGTGACATTCACGTCAGGATGGACGACGGGCAACTGCTCGAGTAACGCGAATTGGATGCGATCGCGGGTGACATTTTCAATCCGGCCGAGCCACACTTGCTCGCCATCGCTCAATTCGTAGAGCTGGCCAGTTTGGGCGCGCAGGACGCGGCCCAAGTGATGGGCCGCCTCGCCTTCTATGACGGCGGTCTTATCCGCAAATTGGTCCACGAAAAATCGTCTTCGCACGCGGAGATTCTATCTTAGATATGGGACCGGCTGCCCACAGGGCACAAAGAAGGAAAGAGATAACGCAGAGACGAAAAACCGGAGCCGGAACGCCCGATTGAGGATCGAAAGAACCGCATCCCTAAAGGGGTGAGCTAGAGCCCTAGCCGAAGATGTCTTTTACCTTGTCGAAGATGGAGGAGTTGCGGTCGGCTGGCTTATTTTCCACTTTCAGGGTGGCTCCCAGTTGCTCGATTAACTTGCGCTGGTCGCGCGTGAGCTTGGTCGGGGTCAACACACGCACGTGGTAGTACAAATCACCTTTACCGCCGCCGCGTGGATCGGCCAATCCCCTGCCCTTGAGGCGAAACACGGTGTCGCTCTGAGTGCCTTCGGGAATTTTTAGTTTTTCTTCTCCGTTCAAGCCCGGCACTTGCAATTCCGTGCCGAGAGTCGCTTGCGCGATGCTAATTGGAATCGTGCAGTACAAGTCCGCGCCGCGCCGTTCGAAGAACTGATGCTCTTTGACTTCGAGCACAACGTACAAATCGCCCGGGGGGCCGCCGTTTGGCCCCGGCTCGCCTTCGCCGGCAACGCGCAGCCGCGTTCCGGTGTCCACTCCAGGCGGAATGCGCAGCTCAATTGTTTTTTCGCGTTCGAGGCGTCCCTGGCCTCGGCACTCCGGGCAGCGCTCCTTCACAATCTGTCCCGCGCCCTGGCATGCGGGGCATGTGCGCGTGATGGTGAAAAATCCCTGCTGGTACGCCAACTGACCGCGGCCACCGCAGGTCTGGCAGGCTTGAACGCCGGTGCCCTTCTTCGCGCCGGTGCCGTTGCACGCTTCGCAGTATTCCTGCCGCGGCAGCTTGATCTTGGTGGTTACGCCCGCGGACGCTTCCTCGAACGTGAGCGACATGTCGTACCGCAAATCCGCGCCCCGCTGCGCACGGCTGCGTCCACGCCGACCGCCGCCGCCAAACAAGTCCTCAAAGCCGAAGAAATCTCCGAAGATGTCATGAAAATCCTGAAATACAGTGTTGTCAAATCCTTGGCCGACGCCGGAGCTAGAAAGGCCGGCATAACCATAAGTGTCATAAATCTGGCGCTTCTGCGCATCGCTCAGCACGCTGTAGGCTTCGGTGCATTCGCGAAATTTTATTTCCGCCTCGGATTTGTTCTCCGGATTGCGGTCGGGGTGCCACTTCAGCGCGGCTTTGCGATAGGCCGACTTGATTTCGTCTACCGCGGCAGTGCGCGTCACACCCAGAACTTCGTAGTAATCCCTTTGGTTCGCCTTCGCCATGGAAACTCTCGATCTCCTTTAGTTTGCTGCTTCTTTCGATGCGGGATTGGGATGCACCGCTACACGCACCATTGCGGGACGCAGCACGCGCCCGTGAAACACATATCCCGGCTGGAACACTTGAAGAATGGTGCCGTCTTTGTGGTCTGACGTTTCAGCGCGATCCACCGCCTGATGAAGGTGGGGATCAAATGATTTGCCCATGGGATCGATCCGTTCTACGCCAAGCTTGGTGATGTTCTCCAAAAGCTGCTTGTAGATCAGCTCGAATCCCTTGCGGTAATTCTCGTATTCGGCTTCGCGATGCGCGGCGAGTGCATGTTCAAATCCGTCAAGCACGGGAATGAGCCCTTCGATCACGCGGGCCGTGGCGCGCTTGGAATCTTCAAAGCGCTCCTTCTCGATCCGCTTGCGGTAATTGTCAAAGTCGGCCTGCCGGCGGAGCAGGGTTTGGCGCAATTCCTCGAGGTTCGCGGAAAGTTTGGTGATTTCCGCGTCGGCTTTCACCGCATCCGCGGCGACGGCCTGCGCTTCGGCGGATTGGTCGAAGTTTGCGCTGTCCTCGTCCTTGTTGATATCGCGATTCGTTTTCACTTCTTTGTCGCTCACTTTCTCACTTCTCCTGTGCCAGAAATTCCTCAAGTTTTGCTCAGTGCTTCGCTGAAGAGCTGCGCCACGTAGGCCACCGCGGTCATGGCTCGCTCGTAGTGCATGCGCGTGGGCCCCAGCACGCCAAGCGAACCCTGCACCAGGTCATTCCGCGTGTAGGCAGCGCTAATCAGAGCCAAATTTTCGCCGGCTTCCGAGATTTCTTTCACGCCGATTTGCACGTGAACCGGTTCGGGCGTCTCGATACAAGCATTCAGCACCGTCACGAGCCGGTGCTTTTCTTCAATGGCCGCCAGCAAATCGCGCAACTGGGTCTGGTCCACAAATTCGGCCGCGCCAATGATCTGGGCCGTGCCTTCGACGTGCACGCTCAAAGCGGATTCATCTCCGAGCACCGCCGGGTCGCACAACGTAAGCGCGCTCTGAGCCATGCCCTCGTAACGCTCGCGCTCCGTCGCCAGCTTCTGCAAGAGGTCGGCGCGGATGGCTTCCAGCGTCCACCCGGAGTAATGGCGATTCAAAAAGTCCGCCGTCGCGTCCAGCTCCACTTGAGTGAACAACCGGTTGGGACGCAGGATCTTGTCCCGGGTATTACCACGCGGCGAAATGAGAACCACGACTACGCGGCCGTCAGGCAGGAGCCACATGCGCGCGTGTTCCAAAACGGTTTTGCCCAGCGGCGGCGAGACGATTATGCCCAGGCCGTTGGAAACTTCAGCGAGCACGTGCCCGGCGCGTTCGGTGATTTCCACGGCGCTGGTGGCGCCACCCATTTCACGCTGGATCCATTCGCGATCCACGGCGGTGATGGTGGCTTGAGACGCAATCTCCTGGGCAAAAAAACGATATGCCGCCGCTGTCGGAACCCTGCCAGCCGAAGTATGGGGCTGGTACAGAAACCCGGCATCCTCCAGATCCGCCATGACGTTACGAATCGTCGCGGTGCTAAGGGATTCCTCAAAACCCTTCGAGATGGCGCGCGAAGACACAGGTTCCCCCGTCTCGATGTAAGCACGCACGATGTCCGCCAGAATCTGGCGATTGCGCCGTTCCTGGAGGGCCGAATTCCTCATAGCAGCACTCTACTCCTAGTGCTAGAGACCGCTACTTATATTGTAGGAAGCGTGTCAAGCGGGGTCAACGTGAGCCGCTTCCCAATTGAGGCGAAAGCGAGGGGCAGGCCGTCCCAGGCCTTCTGCCCGCCATCGTCAATTCCTTGCATGCGAAGTGGAACTAATTGTTGTCGATTTGGGCGCGCTGAAGCTTGTCGGAATAATCGATGTACACGGTCTTCCACTCGGTGAAGAAATCGATGGCGGCGATGGCCGCTTCGCGGTGGCCATTGCCGGTTTGCTTGGTGCCTCCGAAGGGCAGGTGCGTCTCGGCGCCGATCGTCGGCGCGTTTACGTAGACAATTCCGGTATAGAGATCGCGCGTGGCCTGGAAAGCGCGGTTCACGTTTCGCGTGTAAATGGAAGCCGACAACCCATACGCAACGCCGTTGGCCACGTCGATGGCGTTTTCCAAACTATGGATAGGAATCACGGACACCACCGGCCCGAAGATCTCCTCCTGCGCAATGCGCATGTTCGACGAGCAGTCGCCGAAGACGGTCGGCTCATGGAACCAGCCCTTGGCAAACTCAGCTCTATCCAAGCGATTCCCGCCCGTCAGCAGCTTTGCGCCCTCATTTTTTCCGATTTCCACGTAGCTCATGACCGTTTTCAATTGCTGCTCGTTGATGCACGGCCCCATTTCCGTGGACGAGTCCAGCCCATTGCCAACCTTCAACGATTTCACGCGCTCTACAAATCGCTCGACAAATTCTTTGTAAACACTTTTGTGGACCGCTAGGCGGCTCGCGGCCGTGCAGCGCTGTCCGGTCGTTCCGAATCCGCCCCAGACCGCTCCATCCACGGCCAAATCGAGATTGGCATCGTCCATAACAATGATGATGTTCTTGCCGCCCATTTCCAAGCTGCAATGCTTAAAATCCGGCGCGCAAGTTTTTGAAATGACGCGCCCCACTTCTGTCGACCCGGTAAAACTGACGACCGGCACGTCACTGTTGGCCGTCAACGCGGCGCCGACAGTGGACCCGCTGCCGCCCACCAGGTTAACCACGCCGCGCGGCACGCCAGCCTCCGTCAGCACCTGCACCAGGTTGTAAACCGAGAGCGGCGTGTCCTGGGCGGGCTTAATCACCACGGTATTTCCGCTGATCAGCGCAGGCATCATCTTCCAGGAAGGAATGGCCATGGGAAAATTCCATGGAGTAATCAGGGCGCACACGCCGACGGACTGCCGCACGCTCATGGCGAATTTGTTCGGCAATTCCGAAGGTGTAGTCTGGCCAAACAGCCGCCGCCCTTCGCCCGCCATGTAATACGTCATGTCAATGGCTTCCTGGACGTCACCGCGGGCTTCCGCCAGGACTTTGCCCATCTCGCGCGTCATGTCTTTGGAAAACTCTTCCTTGCGCTGCACGAGCAGTTCCGCCGCGCGAAACAGAATTTCCGCGCGTTTCGGGGCAGGAAAAAGCCGCCATGTCTTATAAGCCTCTTTCGCCGCGTCCACGGCCGCGTCGGCGTCCTCTTCCGTCGAGGACACAAACATGCCGATCAGTTCCTCTGCATTCGCTGGATTGCGGTTCTCGTACGCCTTCCCGCTCCGCGATTCCACCCATTCACCGTTGATGAAATTCTTGAATATCCGAGGCGCGACTGCCGTAGCCATGCTTCCTCCTGACAATCCCTGCAACCTGCCGCTGTGCTTTTCGTCCGGTCCTCTGCGGGTCTGAACGCGGGACACTGCCGCGTGGAGGCTAAATTCTACCGTTGCCCGTCAACGCGGTCAAATTTCGATGCTTCTGGTGGCCTACGCCCTGGCGCGAGCTGACGCAAGAAATCTATGTTGAATCCTTGATGATCCAACAACCATCGAATGATTACTATGAAAGCGTCTCGCTTCAAGGGCTGACTTGCCTGCTTCCTTGTAGAGGGGTTCCTCTACTTGATTGCCGTCACAATTGGCGCTCTGGCGGGCCTCTTCAAACGCAACGCTTAGCATGGCTTCGCCGTCCCCGAGTTTCATGGGGCACTCATCCCTTCGTCTTCACGCATACACGCTGAGCAACGTCTGTTTTCTAGTTCAGTTGTCGATAGAATGCAATCGGGAAGGGCGGCGGATTACTGCTGGTGGCGGACCGTCTGAGGGGGTGTCGTGTTCTGCAAGGAAGAAGAACTCACCGGAGGCATGGGCGGCGCAACGCCGGCGGTTTGAGAGCCAAGGCCCAATTGCTGAAGAGTTTTTGCGTCGAGCTTTCCCGTAGGATTCAGCCCATGGGCTTCCTGAAATTTTCTCGTCGCTTCGATTGTCGAGGCGTCCCATTTCCCGTTTGGCGTTCCCGTGAACGAGCCGTCTTTCGCGAGGGCCTTCTGGATCTCTGAAATGCGGTCCGCAGTAGGGGCTTTCTGCCCGCGCTCCCGCCGGCTCGACCTTCTCGATGATTTCCGCCCGTGCGACGCGCTCCTGGCTTTGGGCGAAGTGGTCTTCTTGGGCGTGGCGGTCTGCGCCTGAATCGAATTCGCGAACACACCTGGCCCCGCCGCCAGCATCAGCGTCAGGGCCAGGTGGATCGCCTTTCGGATTCGCATAGTTAACAGTGTTTGGCTCAGCTCAGTCGTTTCTTTCTGCCACTATTGCTGAGTGTCCGCCGGTACTTTGCCAGACAAGTAAAGCGTCAAGACGCGGTCGCTGTCTTGCCGGCGAAGAACCTTGAACACGACATCCTCGCCATGCTTCAGTTTTGCCACGGCTTTGCGGTAATCGGCAACCGAGCTCACGGCTTCGCCGTTGATTGTCGAAATCACGTCTCCGCGGCCAAATCCCAAATCATCGGCGAAAGACGCGGGCTCAACTTCCGTCACCAGCACGCCCTTCTGGCCTTCCATTCCGACGCGATGTCCGCGGTCCGGGGTTAATTCTTCCACGTGCAAGCCGAACTCCGGCGGCGCGGTTTCGCCGGGCTGGTCACCCAAGCGGCCCGCGGTATTCGGGAACACTCGCGTGCGGTCTCCCACCTCTGCGGTTGCTTCTTTCTGCGCGCGGTCACGAATGTACGTTAGTTTCACCTTGCTGCCGATGGGCGCCTGCGCAATGGGGTTCACCAGGTCATTCCCGGTCTTCACGGGTTTGCCGTTCACGCTGGTAATCACGTCGCCGCCCTTTAGGCCGGCCTTCTCCGCCGGACTTCCCGGCTCGACGCCTTCAATCACCACGCCATAGGGCGCCCCCAAAGACTTTAGAGTAATGGTGTTGGTGCTCAACTCTTCCTGGAAGCTGACGCCTATCGATCCACGCGTCACACGGCCCTGCTTGATAATCTGGTCGTAGACGTTGATTGCGGTGGTCGAGGGCAGCGCAAAACCGACGCCCTCATAGCCGCGGCTGCCGGTGATGATCGCCGTATTGATGCCGATGACTTCGCCCGCCAGGTCTACCAACGGTCCGCCCGAATTCCCCGGGTTGATCGCCGCATCCGTCTGCAGAAATCTCTGAAACTGCTGCCCGATCCCGCTGCGGTCCTTCGCGCTGATGATTCCCGCGGTCACGGTGGCCTGCAGGCCAAATGGGCTGCCAATTGCCAGCACCCAGTCGCCCACCTGAACGCCATCCGAATTGCCGAGTTTCGCGACCGGCAGGTCCTTACCCGCATCAATCTTGATTACTGCCAGGTCCGTAGGCTCATCCACGCCGACAAGCTTGGCCGTATATCTGGTGGCGTCACCATTCAATTGAACCTGGATCTTCGTCGCCTGGTCGACTACGTGGTTGTTCGTCAAAATGTATCCGCGCTTGTCGACGATCACGCCGGAACCCAAACTACGTTCCGCTTGCGGCCGCCCTTCCTGCCGTCCATCAAAGAAGCGATCGAAGAAATCCTGCATCGGATCATCTTGATCGTACGGCTGCGCGCGCCGCTTTTTCGATTGCTTGCGCTCCAGCACCTGGGTCGTGGCGATGTTCACTACCGCGGGCTCCACGCGATTCACGATCGCGGCGAAGGAATTCGATGCCGGGATCGGATCCGGCACGCTCAGCGGCGTCGCCGTTGTGCCTGCAAATCCCAGGCTCTTCATCGCCGAGACCCGCCCGGAAACCACCGAACCGATCAGAATCCCCAGCGCCAGCGTAAACGCGACGAATACCGCCGCGAGGATCTTGCGCCGGCGCGCCCAATCAAAAAGTTCTCTTACCTGATCACCCATGAAAATTGCTCCTCTGGTTCAGGCCCCCACAGCCATGATTGTCCCAGTTGAATGTTCTTCGGCCAGCCCCGATTCGGTCGGAGCTCAACCTCGAAAGTATAACACCGCTGCTACAGCGGCGTTGCAACCGGTAAACGATTCGGCGAAGCAATAACTGTCCCAATGGCCGGGGTACCTTGCGATTTTTGTTCTCCACATCATTGGACGCAAGAAACGGTAAATTTGTTGTCAACGCCGCAACAACCTCAGCAAAGAGTTGGGTAACCACTTATAATTCAACACCTAAGCCGTCGAATAAAGTCGATCGGCTAAGCTCCCCTGTTAACACCTCCCACCCCGCGGGCGTCTTATCTTCGTAGAGAGATCTGGTTTGTGATGGCTTGATCGTGGGATACAGCATTGACTTTCGGACCTCAAGCATGGAACGTCAGGCTGTGACGGACTGGCCTGCCGCCGAGTCGCGCGAGGAAGACTCGCTCGTGAGCGCCGCTCGCGATGGCGATCGCGCCGCGTTCGGGCGCCTGTACGGCCGCTATGCCCGCATGGTCCACGGCATCCTGCTTGCCCGAGTTCCGCCGCGCGAAGTGGATGATCTCGTTCAGGAAGTTTTCCTCTTGGCGCTGCGGCAGCTCCATAGCCTTCGCGACCTTTCTCGCTTCGGAGCCTGGCTGGGCACCATCACCCGCAACCGGGCGAATGACTATTTTCGTAAGGCGATTCCCCAGGAAAAAGTCACCGAGCCCGTGTCGGAGGGCCAAGCCGAGAGTAGAACGACCAACAACGTTGCCGAACAAGAGGCCGCCGCAATTCTGGCCGTGGTTCGAGGACTTCCGGAGTCTTACCGCGAACCGCTTATCCTTCGGCTCGTGGAGGGGATGACGGGACCGGAAATCGCGGTGCGCACCGGGCTGACACACGGTTCTGTTCGCGTCAACCTTTGCCGGGGCATGCAGCTGTTGCGCGAAAAACTGGCGGAGACTGCAAGAGGGACGTCATGTGCCTGAGGAATTGTTTATGAAAGACGATTACTTGTGGGACGGCTCCGGGGAACCTGACCCGGAAGTCCAAAAACTCGAAACGGCGTTGGGGCGGTATCGCCACAATCAAGCTGCGCCCGCGTTCGATCAGTTCGCGGAGATTCGCCCGGTGAAACGGCGTTGGAACTTTTTCAATTTGAGATGGGAATATCAAGTTGGTGCCGTCGCGGCTTCCCTTCTGCTTGCTGTGTCGGGGTTTCTTTTCATGCGGCAAAAATCAGGTAGAAATCTCGGACCGTCATGGGATGTTGCCCGTCTCGAAGGCGCACCTCGTGTTGGGTGGCATTCACTTGGTGAGAAGTCGGGGCCGGGAAAGCTGGCAATTGGCCAAACGCTAGTCACTGACGGCTCTTCGCGCGCAAGCATTACGCTGGATGAGACGGGCCGGGTGGAAGTGGACCCTGGCTCGCGCCTCCGCCTGGTCAGAAACGGACCTGGCCGCAAGAGGCTCTCTCTCGAGCGCGGCACCATTCACGCCGTTATTTGGGCGCCTCCCGGTGAATTTGTCGTGGATACGCCCTCCGCCGTCGCCGTGGACCTCGGCTGCGTGTACACCTTGCACGTGGACGATTCCGGTTCGGGACTCCTGCACACCACGATGGGATGGGTGGGCTTCAAGCTGAACGGCCGCGAATCCTTCATTCCTGCCGGCGCCATTTGTCAAACACGTCCGAAGGTCGGACCCGGCACGCCGTACTTTGAGGATGCTTCCGCTTCGTTTCGCGATGCCTTGTCGAAGTTTGACTTTACCGCTACCGCGCCGTTAGAACGCAATGCCCTGCTCGGGATCCTCCTTGCGGATTCACGCAAGGAGGACGCTCTTACCCTTTGGCATCTGCTCTCACGTGTCGGCGATGCGGATCGCCCGCGTGTTTACGACCGCCTTGCATCGCTCGCTCCGCCTCCTGCAGGCGTAACCCGCGACGGTATCCTGCGCCTCGATCGCCCTATGCTCGACGCCTGGTGGAACTCCTTGGGCTTCGGCGACATCTATCTGTGGCGTACCTACGAGCGCGATTGGGCACAGCATCCACGCGGCGCCAAATGATTGCAGACAAGCCTCGCGCGGCGTATGTTCTTAACCAGCGAGGAGAACTGCAATGCGGATTTCGAAAAAGCGGTCCATTCGATTTCTGAGCGCAATCATTTTATTGTCTCCATGCGCGCTGGTCTTGGCCAACAATTCGACGGAAGTGCCCGTTGTGGATGGCGGGATCGGCCCCTGCCGTGCGGATTTCACGGTGAAGGACGAAGCAGGCAAGCCCATTTATGACGCCAAGATCAAGGTCACTCTCCGTTGGGGATTCTTTAATAAGCGGAAGATGGATTTGGAAATCGGCACAAACGGCGATGGCAAGGCCCGCATCATCGGATTGCCTGACTCGCCAAAGAAACCCCTGGAGTTTCAGATTAAAAGTGGCACCGTTACGAAATCGATCGAGGACGATCCTTCAGCCAATTGCACCGCTGTCTACGAAGTAACGCTTTCAGTCCACTAGTCCGTGGGACACGTTTGCTCTTTGCCGGCGGCATTCCTGCCTGAGTTAACAATCTTCCGCTGTAGGGCGTCTTGTCTCCCGTAGGTTGAAATAATTCGAAAGGAGACTCGAAACCAATGACACTCAATAAGATTCGTTTCACACGGTTCGGGATCGCGCTCGTGGCGGCCCTACTGTGTTTCGCCGTTGTCGCACATGCGGGTCCGCCGCTCATTTGTCACACCATAGAAATTGGACAGGCCAAGTCCCTGCCCTGGATCAGCCACAACTGGAACCTCAGCGGTGGCGAGAATTACGACACCAAGAATCTCGTCCGGGAAACGCTGGAAATTCTCGCGCCAGACACTCCCGTCCTCGTTCGAATGGAAACGCTGCGCCGCGCCACTCTGTACGCGCGTAAAGATCCTGTCGCCGCGAAGGAGCTTCTCGCGCGCCTCCACGCCCGCGCGACTTCTGCGGAATCGTCGGGCCATCCCGACGCGCTTGCATGGTTCGATGTCGGCTATCTCGCGGAAACCTACAAACAATGGATCGGCCAGAAATGGATGCGCTTCTCCGCAGACGAGCAGAATCCCGCCGCCGGCGTCGACGGCTACGCCATGGTGAAAAAGGCTCTCGCCTTGCGAACCTCAGATCCCCAGATGGAATTTGCCGGTGCCCTCATCACCTTTTCCGGGCCCTCGGCCGAACATCGGGAACACGCCCAGAGAGCCATCGCCGGCGCCAAGACCGACCCGCTCCTAGCTCAAAACCTAGCCACCCGTTTCATCGGCCCCCAAACCGAAACCATGTCCGAATTGCTCGCAAAGAACTTGGCTTCAAAGTAGTGCAAAAGTAGCACCTAAGATGTAGGGGCGCAGTCCGCCGTGGCGGGCGCCCCTACAGGCAAGCACCTGAGCCACGATCCCACCATTTGCCAAAGGTCGCCCTTGACTTCGGCCTTCCACTCAGGCATAAATAATGAAGCTGCGGTTGCGGCGACACGTGGCGATTTAGGGCAACTTGCTCCACGTAAAAAACTGCTAAAGAGCTTTTCGAGTTTCTTAGAAGATTTTCTGAGACCCTCCGAGCACTTTGGCACGGAGGGTTTTTCGTTTCCCTCCCTGCTGCCCTAATCGAATTCCACGTACCCGCTCTCGGCCGTTCGGTGCAAGCTGCCTTCGGTAGCTCTCACTGAGTCTGCTTGACTGATTTCTGAACGCTTGTATAAGGGAACTCGCTTTATGACCACCAACGGGCTTTACGAACTCCGATGTCGAGAATGCGGCAAGACCTGGGGCAACATCCCCCGCTCCTTCTGCGAAGACTGTTTCTCCCCCCTCGAAGTCGTCTACGATTATGACGCCCTGAAAAAAATGGCCCGCCGCGAAAATCTGACCCGCCGCGACTTCAACATGTGGCGCTATTCCGAGCTTCTCCCTCTTCCCGAAGGCTACGCCGGTCCAAACGCCGTTGGCGGAACGCCGCTGGTCTCTTCGCGCAAGCTCGCCTCCCAATGGGGCTTGAAGAATCTCTATTTCAAAAACGATGCCGTTTGCTTCCCTTCCCTTTCCTTCAAGGATCGCGTCGTCGCCACCGCTCTCTCTGCTGCGCGCCGATTCAATTTCACCACTGTCGGTTGCTCTTCCACAAATCGCCGACCGCTTCCAGTGGGGACTGGTCAACGTGAATCTGCGCCCCTATTATTCCGAAGGTTCGAAAACGCACGGCTACGAAATCGCCGAGCAGCTCGGCTGGACGCTCCCCGACAACGTCGTCGTCCCCATGGCCGGCGGCTCGCTCATCACCAAAATCGCCAAAGCATTCCGCGAACTCGTTACCCTCGGCTGGGTGGAAGCCAAGCCCGTAAAATTCTTCGGCGCGCAAGCGACCGGCTGCTCGCCCATCTCGGATGGGGTCAAGCGCAATCTCGCTCGCTTCGAGCCGCAGAAGCCCAACACCATTGCGCGCTCGCTCGCCATCGGCAATCCTGCCGACGGCCCCTTCGCCATCAAGCAAATCCGCGAATCCGGCGGCTGGGCCGAAGACATCTCCGATCCGGAAATCGTCGCCGCAATCAAGCTGCTTGCGGAAACCGAAGGCATTTTCACGGAAACCGCAGGCGGCGTGACGGCAGGCGTCACCCAAAAACTAATCGCGCAAAATCGCATCAAGCCGGATGAAACGACTGTCGTCTGCATCACCGGCAACGGCCTTAAGACCACCGACGCTATCGCCGCCGAATTTCCAGCCACGGAAGCGATCGCTCCACGCCTCGACGCCTTCGAGGCTTATCTTGACGCCCAGCTTGGCACCACCCCTGCAGGTGCTAAGGCTTAAATTGAAACTGGATAAGGAGAATTAGAAATGCCCGTCACCATCGAAATCCCCACCGCCTTCCGCCGCTTCACGGACGGCGCGCCCAAAGTGGACTGTAGCGCCGCCACCGTCGCCGAAGCTCTCAACGAGCTCACTTCGCGCTTCCCCGATCTCTCGCGCCACGTCCGCGACGATCAGGGCCAAATCCGCCAATTCCTCAACGTCTATCTCAACGAAGAAGACATCCGCTTCCTCGGCGGCGAAGCCTGCTCCCTCAAAGAAGGCGATCGTGTTTTATTAGTTCCATCGATCGCCGGAGGATCCACTCGGTAGAAATAAGTCTAGAAATGATGTGATGGCATTAGACTCCGACTCCTGTCGGAGCCGGGTCCTCCTAGTTCCCTCGATAGCCGGCGGCTGCTAGCCCGTTCGGTACCCACCCTACGCCTGCCGCAACTTTTCTTGCCCCGTCGTGTTTCTAGAAGTATGAGACTTCGGCTCGTCATTTACGCCTGCGCTTCCCTGCTGCTCCTGGCGTTTCATGCGCCTGTCCGAGCGGCAGCGTCGTTCCTCTCGGAACTCCGCGACTTCTAACATCTAGAGTGCGGGGATCGTCTAAAGCAGGCTCAGCTGCTTGCTTTCAAGTTCGAGAAGTTTCTTCTTTGTGGAAATTCCGCCGCCAAAACCCGTCAGGCTGCCGTCGCTTCCAATGACGCGATGGCACGGAACGATGATTGGAATGGGATTGCTCCCGTTTGCCAAGCCCACGGCGCGCACGGCTTTGGGATTGCCTATGCGCTCGGCGAGCTGCAAGTAAGAAATCGTTTCCCCGTAAGGAATCTCTCGCAGCGTATCCCAGACGCGCAGCTGAAACTCCGTTCCTGCCAGCGCCAATGGCAAATCAAATTCTTTCAATTCACCGCGGAAATACGCCTGCAATTGGCGGATGACTTCGGCAAACGGCGCTTTGTCTTCCTTCCAGCCAGCAGGCGGAGGCGCCGCGTGCCTGCTGTTTTCGAAGCTCACCAGCCGCAGACCATTCGAATCTCCAGCGAGAAGCAACGGCCCGACGGGACTTTCGAATGTCGTATAAAATACCGTGCTCACCTTCTCTGCCGTTCGCAAAGCCCACCCTCCATAAATGCCTCGACTCTTACCTTATTCCTTCGATGCATCCTTGCCAGCCGCCGCTGCGGCGTAGGGGCTCTCCGCGCGATATCTCTTCTCAAATTCTTCCCGCGCGCACATCGTTCTTATGTCTGTGATGCGGTCCACGGCCAGGATGCCGTCGAGATGGTCGATTTCATGCTGCAAGAGTTCAGACAAATTGCGGTCTTCCGTCGCGTGAACTTCATGCCGCTCTCCGAGCAAATCCTGATAGCGCACCATGATTTCGCGATGTCTCTCCACCTGCATAAAGATGGACAGAAAACTCAAGCATGCGTCCCACACCACGATTTTTTCCTCGCTGCGCCAGGTAATCTCCGGATTCACCAGCGGCCACGCCGCTTCCCCAGGGAGTCGTAGAAAAATCACTCGCAAATTCACGCCGAGCTGAGGCGCCGCGATGCCTCGCCCGTATCCCGTCGTTTTCCTCCAATAAGCAAGCGTGTCAGACAAATCCTCGACCAGTTCGCGGATCTCCGCGGCCGCCGGGTCGTTCACTCTCCTCGCCACTTCCCGCAATCCCGGATCACCCAGTTGCAATACTGTTCGAAACGCCATGTCCGTCTTTCTTTTTCTGCGCTAATACCTCGGTTTTTCCCACCGCCCCGATTCCCCCGCCCGGAACACCGCCTCAATCACCGCCATATTCGCAATCGCATCCTCCAGTGGCACTGGAACCTCGCTCCCTTCGCGGATCGCCCGCGAAAACGCGTCCCCTTGCACCGTATACTGGTCGCAAACCGGAATCGTTTCCATCCGAATACCACTACCAAACACATCGCGTCCGTCATCAATGAAAATTCGCGTCGGGCGGTCCAGCGGCGCATTAAATGGTATCTCAATCTCGATCCGCCCCGTCGTCCCGAGGAATTGCATCCTCTGGTAATGCACCAGCTGCGTGCCGCACGTAAACACCGATTGCCCCGACGGAAACTCCAGAATCACCGACGCCAACCGGTCCGTTTTGAAATCCGGGTCGAGCTCGATCAGCCCCGCCACCCCCGTCGGCTCCGCACCAAAAATGAACCGCGAAGTCGTAATTGGGTAGCACCCGATATCCAATATCCCGCCTCCGCCCCATTCCACCTTGTGTCGCACATTTTCCGGATCCCGGTTGAAGTAACTGAACGCGCCCACAATGGCTCGCAACTCGCCAATGACGCCCTTTTGAATCAAATCGCGAACCCGCAGCCATTGCGGATGTGTCTTCACCATGAACGCTTCGCCGATTTTAACGCCAGTGCGGTCGCGCACACGCAATAGCTGCTGCGCCTCCGCAACGCTCATACTCAATGGCTTCTCGCACAGTACATGCTTCCCGGCTTCGGCTGCTTGGATCGACCACGGCACGTGCAAATGATTCGGCAATGGGTTGTAAATCGCTTCGATTTCCGGATCGGCAAGCAACTCTTCATAGGAACCGTACGCCTTCCCTACTCCCAGCTTTTTCGCGGCGCCCTCCGCTTTCTTCAAATCCCGCGAGGCGATCGCCGCGATCTCGCTCCAGTCCCCTTTCTGCATTCCGGGGATCACCTTCCTGACGGCGATGCCCGCGACGCCCAGAACTCCCCATTTCACCTTCGGCTTTGCCATGTCTCTGCCTCTCTCGCCCGCTACATTTCTTCATGTTTGAACGGTTTCAACTCGCAGCGATCTTTTGTATCATTCCCGCGCACAAGGAGACTAGTCCATCATGCGCCGCCTGCTCTTTTCTTGCCTCATCATCCTATCGATGGCCAGCGCTTGCCGCGCGCAGGCACAATCCACATCGCAGTCTTCCCCGCAAAGCCACGACCGCGTCGTCCAGCTATTAAAAGAACTCACCGAAGCCCTCGGCCCTCCCGGTTTTGAGGAATCCGTCCGCAAACTCATGACGGAACGCATGCGACCACTGGCCGACAGCGTCACTTACGACGGCTTGGGCTCGATCATCGCCCAGCAAGGCAATTCCGGACCTCGCATCATGCTCGACGCGCATATGGATGAGCTCGGCGGCATGGTCCGCCGCATCCGTCCCGACGGCTTCCTCTCCATGCAGATGCTCGGCTACTGGCTCTCCGCTGCGCTTCCCGACCAGCGTTGGATGATCCTCGGCTCCAAAGGCCCGGTCCTCGCCGTCACCGACATTTGGGATGCGCACATCGCCCCGCACGACGCGCAGGGCCATCCCCAACAGCAGGAGCTTTTCCTTGACACCGGCGCCCGTTCCGCCGCTGAAGTTCAGGCTTTGGGCATTTCACCGGGCGATCCCGTCGCACCCGTCTCCGATTTCGCCGTTCTCGCCAACAACCGCTATCTTGCGAAAGCCTGGGATGACCGCGTCGGCTGCGCCGTCATGCTCGAAGTCATGCGCCGCCTCGCCAAGTCTCCTCATCCCAACCAAGTCTTCTATGTCGGCACCGTCCAGGAGGAAGGCAGCATCGAGATGCGTGGTGCGGCTACCTCCGCGCGCATCATCAATCCCGATATCGGCTTCAGCCTGGAGGTCGGCATCCCCAACGACGTCCCCGGGCCCGGCCCGGAAGCGGCGCAGGAGGTTCTGGGAGGTGGCCCGGGCATGATGCTCTATACCT